>ERZ1049444.175-NODE-175-length-70674-cov-10.616421_pt1 | contig 70674 bp, 56 predicted proteins | sample MGYA00383101_ERZ1049444 | MGnify/ENA primary metagenome ERZ1049444 (study PRJEB29581, sample SAMEA5548371) | metagenome | biome: marine; feature: coastal; material: water | depth 50 m | study: Short-term variability in the microbial, nano- and picoplankton... | reverse complement strand
CACTATCTGTATCTACTCCAATATACCAAGTTGCTATTGCGTTTACTGCTGCATCATTATCATTACAATCGGTAATGGCAGGCGCAGTTAAAGCATATCCAGTACCAGGAGAACTACATGATTCTGTATCTGTTACACTACCAATAAATCCATCACTATCTGTATCTACTCCAATATACCAAGTTGCTATTGCGTTTACTGCTGCATCGTTATCGTTACAATCCACATCCGAGTTAAAACCATCACCATCTGCATCAACACCTGTACTAACAAAATCCCATGCGCCTACATCGTTTCCATCTGAACCAAAATCAATTGGCGAATCATCACCTGAAGGTGCAGCTGTGTACTTTACAAAACCATCGGAAGCATCAAAAAATAAATTTGAACTTGTAAGGTCTGCTGCGGTACCACCACCATTTTTAAGTCCTGTTATAGAACCGGTTCCTTCATCTTGATTATCAATATTCGTACTAATCCATTGTGCTATAGAGGTATTGAATGTTTGTGTTCCATTAGGACCTGAACCCCAATCAGATGGTCCACCTGTATCATTATTGGTTTTATTATCGTAAAACAAACTATTGGTAACAGTTGTATTACCATTATCTGTTCGTATGGTTCCATAATCTTGATTCTGATTAGCAGTTGTATTTTGAAAAAACGTACAATTTGTGATACTATTCGCACTACCAGAACCTGCAACATAGAAAGCACTACCACCTCCTGTACCAGTTGTTTCATTATCATAAAAAGTAGAACCTGTGATGGTAAAATCTCCATTAGTTGTATAGATAGCTCCTCCTTTTGAAGCTGCAGAATTCGTTTCAAAAAGTGTATTTGTGATTGTAATTGTGCCTGAGATAGCAACAATAGCACCTCCTTCGTCTGAAGAAGTATTATTTTCAAATGAGGAATCAATGATATTCAAAGTTCCGTTGGCAAAAAATATTGCACCACCACCAGCTCCGTTAGTTACGGAATTTCCAGTGAAAGTACAGTTCTCAAAAGTAGCTGTAGCACCACCCTGGTTGTTAAAAAAAACACCACCACCACCAAGGATTGTATTATTACCTGAAAAAGTGAGATCCTTAAAAGTTACGTCTGCCATTGTTGATCCATTTATTGTAAAGAGTCTTCCATCACCGTTGTCTCCTGTTAAAGTTGAGCTAGCATCGAGTCCTTCAATAGTAAAGGCAAAGCTTTTAGATGTTAAATTTGCTCCTCCTGTTGAAACGGTTCCTATGATTATAAGTTTGTCACCTTCACTGTTAATGTCATTCATCGCAGCACCAAAACTTCCACGAGCGTTGGCTTCACTTGTACCATCATTTTGACCAGCACCTGTTGCTGAAACATAAACTGTTTGTTGAGAAAACAAACCACCTACTAAAAATAAAGAGAGACAGATTGTCAAAAAAGTATTTTTTTTCATCGAATATAAAATTTAGTTAATTAGGGATTTAATTTTTATACAAATAAGTGAAACACATATTAATATTTAATTAATTAATCGTTAATTAATTGCGTTATTATTAAAAAAAATTGTACTTTTTTGCATTAATTTCAGTTTTTAATATTGTCGTAATTATTTTCGTTTATTTACTTTTCTTGTTGGTAGCTCTAGCTTTAAAGGCATTCCACCTCGTAACATTTTTGCTCCCAAACCTGTTAACCACAAATAATGGTCAGATGGCACACCATCATTATTTACAAAGTGTGCTTTATCGCTATTTGGAGGATTATCAGACACTTTCATAATTGCTGTGCCTTCATCAATTTCATCGAACATAGCCACATAAATCATTTCTGAACCTGCTAAAATTGCGTTAGCCATTTGATCCCAATAAAACCTACCCCCTAATCTCGGTATAGCTCCATAAGCGGTGTATCTTGCCAAATTGGGTTTGCTTAAAGAAAGATTTCGCCAACTAAAACCAGGTGTAATTACGGGTACATAATCTAGGTTTCTCTCTTTGGTCCATTTAATATCTGCAATGATATGATCTCTTAAATGATCACCAACTTTATGAACTAAAGGTGTAAAACGTTGCACCATCCAGGGTAAAACAATATCTACAGATGTTATAACTGTATGTAAATAAGGATCTGGTAAACAATCTTTATCTAAATCTCTAAAATATGTTGGTACACCTAACATAATTGAGCAACCCCCATAAACTGGGTCGTTTCTTAAGAAATCTATTAAACGATTGATACCTATTTTACGAGTATCATAGGGTCTGTCTGGAAAACCAACTCCCCAAATGGCCACTAATGGCTTACCATTATGGTATAAGTAATTCTGGTTTTCTCCTTGGTTGGTTACTTTTAATTTATCTACCAACATTTTCCAATCTTCTATGATGGAAGAGCAATCTTCACCATTAGCTTTTAAACCCGATAAATCATACATTACTGCTATAGCTCTATTATTTACTTTAGCTGCACGTAACGCATTTCTTAATATAATATCTTGTGGTTTGTTGGTGTTTTTATGATTTCTTGTAACTCCAAAAAAACGTTGCATAAAAACGCCATCTACTCCATAGTCTTTCATCCATTTAAAATGAAGGTCTGTTGTGCTTTTATCTACAGAGCTAAATACTTTAGCATTTGTTCCATCATCATATTTAAAAACGGTTTTATAGGTTTTTTTATATTCTGAAACTTCTGGCCAGAAGTCTATGGTATTGTTTTCAAAATCGAACTTATTACCTTTTCCATAATGCCCCCAACCTTTTTTAGACCCATCATCTGGCGCTCGAAACCAGCCTTGATATCCAGCCATAACCAATCCTTTATATGTTGGGTAATTTCCTGACGCACCATGTTTTGATTGCGAATAAGAATTAGAAATAAAAAAAAACAATAAAAAAAGTGAGATGTTTATAAGCCTCATAACTATATGTAATTAAGTTTGTTATACTATATACAATAGTAAACCCATTAATTAATAATAGATTAATGAAACCTTAATTTAATAGAAATGAAAGCGGAACGTAATTATTTTCTATATTTTGTGAAGAAGCATATTTGTTTTGTCAATAGCTAATTACTTTGATTTAAGATGTCCTGAAAAGAGTATTCATAATCTTGAGCATATAATAATTTATATTCCTTTTCAAACTTTTTAAAAGTGCCTTCGGCTAAACTATGTTTACCCATTGCAGATTGTGCTTTACACTTATATATCATGGCATCTTCGCTTATTGAGTCGAAATTAAATATACAATCACATAAATGAATCATAAAATCAGGATCTTTTTCTATGTCCTCGTTATGCATATAATTAGTTAGCGTATTTATTATTCTATCTGAGACATCTGCTTTAAAATAGTCAAGCCACTCATAATTCAAATTGTGTAAAAAAGGTCCTTTTTCAGTGATTTTAACTAGAAGATCTATCCTTTCTTTTGATATATTTTTTACCTCTTCTGTAATTCTTATTAAATCGAAATAATCACTTTTCAATTTCTCATAGTCAAAAGTAATTTTCCAATATCCGGTTTCCTTGGTTAACTCAAGATCTCCAAGCTCTTTTAAAAGAACTCTTAATTTAGTAGTATTTACCGATCTATTGTTTCGGGCATGTTTTGGAGATTTATCATACCATAAAAATTCAACTAATTTCTCAGATGAAATTCCCTTATTATTTTTAAATGTATACAACCAAACTAATAAAAATAACTCCTTAAGTAATGGCGAGAATTTACTAGTTATATCTTTTTGTTCTTTGTTTATTACTTGAAATCCTCCGAAAAAAATTATTTGATAATCCAGTATTTTTATACTCGGTTTGTAATCAATTATATTTTCATCATTATTGGAGTTATCTATTTTAACTATATCTTTTTTGTTGTTTTTATTTAATAAATTCTTCTTTGAATAAAAATACCAAATAAACCCTAAACCAATCAAGATAAGAAAGGCTATAATAAAATAAGTGTATTTAGCATCCTCTAGTTCAGGTTCGATAGTTGTCGATTTATATACCAGTGGAGGATATTCAATTGTATGGATTTTAAATTCAGTATTACCAGAATCTTCAACAAAAGATGTATATGACAAAAGCTTCTTTTGTTTTGACATATAAAACAATGTTGCAAAAGACTTCACGTCTAGATATTTAAAAGGTATTTTGCTTCCTACTAATTCCGCCTTAGGTTTATCTAAATTTCCTCTCAACAATTGTAAAACGCCATCATATTTTGTTTTATCCGAAATTAAGGCATAAAAATCTCTGTTTTTCGAATCAATCCACATATTGTTACCAACAATCATATCATCCAAAATTTGAGGTATTTCAAATTTCTTAATAAATTTTTTATCCTGAACAGAATACCCTAATAAATCAAAATAATTTTTTGGGTTTACTAATTGATTGCCCGAAGTACTCCCATATCCTCCCAACAGATATATAGTGTCATTAAGTGACCCGATTCCTGCTAGATATCTAGGATGAAATAATGAATCGTTTGTTGATATAACATCTGAAATGCCTTCTTTTAAATTAACACGCTTAACTTCTTTATTGTATGAATATTGCCCATAACCTCCAAAGGTGTAAATAGAATTATCCAACTGACTGTAAATACTATTATGATGCTGATATCTTTGCATATTACCAATTCTTTCATAAGCTGATGTACTTTCCCAAAGTCCAGTTTCAACATTTAACTTAGAAACAAAATCTTTATCGATTAAGTAGCAATATACTTTTTTGTCGTTATAGTCGTAAACAGCTCTGTGATCCCGAGTTAAAATAAATGATGGGTTTTTGTATTTAATTATTTTTTGTTCATTAGTGCCTACCTCATAGACCATTAGCTCTTTATTTCTGAGTAAGTAAAGAACATCACTAATAGTGTCAGCTGTTACTAATTGAACACCTCCAACCTCATCCTTTAAAACATTTTGCCACTCTTGATGCCTGTGCATTACCCAATTAGAATGCGCAACAGTTGCTCTACTTTTTTTTATTTTATCTATAGCTAAATCACCGTCAACTTCATTTAAAGGGTAATGATGCTCTAATTTTTCATTTATTAATAACTTTACATCTCTAATGCTCATATCTGGGACGTCTGTAGTAGCAAACTGCTCATAATTATTGGCCCCAAACATAAACTTAAATGAATCTCCCTTTTTAAAAGCAATATCACTTTTAAGTACTATAGAGTCTTGAACAGAAAATAATAACCTATTATCAGCTAACGAAAACTTAAGCCCTAGTTTCACCCAGTTCTCTTTATTAAATTTCAAATAATTAATAGGAACAACAGTCTCAGAATTACCAACTACAATATTTAATCTTTTAACAAGCCCCTTTGGTTCAGGACTAGTAGAAACTAATAAATCAATATTTTGATCATTCTCATTTATAATTCTTAAAACATAACCAAATAAAGCTTTTTTTAGAATCATATTGATTTTGATATCAAACGAAATATCAAATTCATCATCAAATGATAAAAATTTGTTTGGTGTTAAATTAAGACTTGTTCTTTCATCCAGAGAAGAACTTTGTCCGTTAAAAGTCAGCCCGTAGTCCTGAGAGAAACAAGTGAAAGATTTTAGAAAAAAAAGAAAAAGAGATATACAAATAAAATAATTATTTAAATATCTGTTAAAAGTAAATTTAACCATGAAAATTTTCACTTCGTGTATATATTTGTATGTGAAACGAGATTAACAAAATTACGTATAAATCTACACCTTTAATTATTAAATTAGTGAAATTAACAATACATTTTTTTTGAAAGGGCAACAAATTTATAATAACGGAAATAATTTTAACTTACCTGGAAAAAAATCCTACCAAAAACTATTAAAATCCTTACAAAAAACAGATAAGAATATTGCGGATGATTCGGATTTTAATGCGAATTAGATAAGTATTCTGCGTATTTCACTACTGACTAAACAAAAAAACTCCCTGATTATTGAGGCGTCTTGTAAATTGGTAAATAGTTAAAAAGCTCGGGATGCATGAATATGGTAGTATTTGTGATGGAACAGGAACCCTCGAAAGATAAACTGCACACAACAATAGCTATAAGTAATTGCTTTGGCAAAGGTTCTAAATGTGGACTTAGTCTTGATAAGTTTTCTTCAAAGTTTCAATAATATTAAATTAAAAATATAATTTTTATAGTTAATGGTTTTAGTTGTGAATTATATTATACAAACTAGATAAATAAGCTCCAGAAAAGTTGACTATGCTATACGCTAAAACTTTAAATCTTGTAAAATAACCGAAGATTTTATTCTTCTTAAAAAAATATTAATTACTAATAAATTCACTAAAATTTAATATCATCTTCAATTACGTTATTAGGGTTATCGTTTATTACTCGTGTTTCGGATAACCTGTCATGAATTCCAACCTCAAAAACAAAAAGAAAGATAATTACTTTCCAATACAGAAATTAGCAAAAATATTACCCAATAAATCATCATTGGTTATTTCTCCAGTAATTTCTCCAAAGTGGTACAAGGCTTGTCTAATATCTATAGCTAATAAATCGCCTGATAAACCAGACTCTAATCCTTGCTTAACTTTATCAATTTCTTCAAAAGCTTTTAATAACGAATCGTAATGACGAGAATTGGTAACAATAGTATCGTTATTTCTCAATGCGCCAGTATTCACAAAACTGAGAAGTTTTTCTTGCAGCGTATCAACGCCAATTTTATGTTTTGCAGATAATAAAATAAAGTGAGACCTTTCTACTGCGCTCAAGGTGACATCTAATTTTGATTTATCTTCTTCAGAAAGTTTATCAATTTTATTGGCTATAATTAGAAGCGGTTTTTGCGGATACTTATTTTTTATTTTTTCTATTTCAACTTTAAATGTTGAACTTGAAGATTTAAAATCAGAGGCATCAAACAAATAAATAACAACTTGAGCCTGATCTATTTTTTCAAAAGTTCTCTTAATACCGATACTTTCAACCACATCTTTAGTCTCTCGAATACCTGCGGTATCAATAAACCTAAAACCTATCCCTCCTATCGAAATTTCATCTTCTATGGTATCTCTAGTAGTTCCGGCAATTTCTGAAACAATGGCGCGCTCTTCATTTAATAAGGCATTTAAAAGTGTAGATTTCCCCACATTAGGTTCTCCTACAATCGCCACAGGAATACCATTTTTAATCACATTACCAACAGCGAACGAATCTATCAATCGTTTTAAAACAAAACGAATACGTTCCACCAATTCTTTAAATTGAGATCTATCTGCAAACTCAACATCTTCTTCAGCAAAGTCTAATTCTAACTCTATCAAAGATGCAAAATTTAAAAGTTCCTCACGAAGTTTAGCGATTTCAGAAGAAAATCCACCGCGCATTTGTTGCATCGCAATTTGATGAGAAGCTTCATTATCACTAGAAATTAAATCGGCCACAGCTTCGGCTTGAGATAAATCTAACTTCGCATTTAAAAAAGCACGAAGTGTAAATTCTCCAGCAGTAGCCATTCTACAACCTTTCCTTAGGAATAATTGAATAATTTCTTGTTGAATATAATTGGAGCCATGACAGGACACTTCAACAACATCCTCCCCAGTGTACGAATTAGGATTTTTAAAAACAGATACTAAAACCTCGTCTATAGTTCTTTCTCCATCAATAATATGCCCTAAATGTATGGTATGTGTTTTTTGTTTGCTTAGTGATTTATTAGATTTAACCGATTTAAAACACGAATCTGCTAAAAGTATGGCATCCTTTCCTGATAGTCTAATCACGGCAATGGCACCTGCACCAGATGGTGTTGCTAAAGCTACAATGGTGTCTTGATGTATCATGAAGTCTATTCTCCTTGAGCTAGATAAATACCATCAGGCTTAATTTCTATTAAACGCTGTCTATACAAGGTTCCAACAGCTTTCTTAAAGTTTTTCTTGCTCATTTGCAAAGCGTTTTTAATAGCTTCGGGGCTCGATTTATCCGTAAGGTTTATAAAACCATCATTATCTTGTAACTCTTGCATAATCTGTTCTGCATTTGGTTCTATATTTCTAAAACCAATTTGTCCTAAGGCAATATCTAGTTTATTACCAGGTCGCACTTTTTTAACAATCCCTTTTAGTTTATCACCAATACTTAAATCTTTAAAAATACTATCTTTATAAATTAGTCCCATGTGTGTTTTGTTCACAATCACATTCATACCAATATCAGACGGGTGAGACACGATCAAATCAACTTCATCAAATTCATTAACGGTTAATTCTGTATTATCTAAAAAACGGTTCGTTTTACTTGAAGCTACTAACCTATCGGTTTTCTCATCCAAATAACAATGCACCAAATACCAACCACCAGCTTTCATTTTAAAAGCTTGCTCGCTAAATGGGCAAAACAATTCTTTTACTAAACCCCAATCTAAAAAAGCACCAAAATCCGTTGTTTGGTTGCAACGCAATAACGCAAATTCACCACGCTTAATATATGGCATATCCGTTGTTGCAACAGGGCGCTGTTCATTATCCAAATACACAAAAACCTCAAGCTTATCCCAAATTTTAAAAGACTCTGGCACATAACGGTTTGGCAATAACACCTGGTTATCTTCATCATCAATCAAATAAGCACCGTGGTCCGTTTCACGAAGTATTTCTAGCGTATTTATTTCCCCTAATTTTATCATGGTGCAAAGGTAACAATTTTTCAATCGTACACTACCTTTACACCCATTCAACTTAATACTTATTTATAATTTTTATTTTGGGCGCATCCCTATCGGGTCGGGCTATCACTACTTGCTGCCTCCTGCGTCGGCGAGCTCAAACATACCGTTCTATCCCTTGCGCAGGCAATCGAAGCCACGTAGCATTACCACTATCTTAATTTTTTTTCCGAATTTAAAAATTAAAAAAAAAGCGCTACAATGAAGTAGCGCTTTTTACTTTATGTAATCTGAGTTCTAGTAAATAGACTCTTTACCAAAATGTTTAGTAAGCATATAGTAAACTACTGCTCTATATTTGTTACGGTTAGATTTACCATATGTGTCCATAACAGAAGCAATTCCTGCATCTAATTTAGGACCATCACTTAATCCTAATTTTTTAATTAGAAAATTGTTTTTTACAGTTGCTAGCTCTTTGTCATCTGATCCTGAAACAGTTGCAGCATCCTTATTATAAATAGATGGTCCACAACCAATAGTAACTTTAGTTAATAAATCCATGTCTGCGTTAACGCCGCATTTGTCTTTTAAATCGGTAGCATATTTTGCAATAAGCTCATCTCTTTTACTCATAATGATTTCGTTTAATGTGTTAATAAAATAGTTGAAATAATAGCTCTCTTAAAGATAACTAATTTTTTGACACAACTATTACTTAAAAGTCACTTATTTATCTAATAAAATCAAAGTAATTCAATAGCACTTCGTCATTAATTTGCTTTGGTGTAAAAATCTCTAATAATTTAGGCCGATCTTCTTCTGAGTAAAATGTTTCTAATGATGATTTTAATGTATTTTCATCTGAAACCGATTCATAATTAATACCATACATCTTACACAAATGTTCTGCTGTTAAATGATGATTCGTTTCAAAATATGTATCAAAATTCTCGGTGTTTTTATGTCCAGGTAAAATCCTGAAAATACCACCACCTTGATTATTCACAATTACAATTCTGAAGTTTTTAGGAATGTAATTATTCCAAAGCGCATTACTATCGTATAAAAAGCTTAAATCTCCCGTTATAAATAGCGTTGGTTTTTCATTAGCTACAGCACAACCTATAGCAGTAGATGTACTTCCATCAATACCACTCGTTCCTCTATTACAAAACACCTCAATGGTTTTATTTATTTTGAACAGTTGTGTATATCGTATTGCAGAACTGTTTCCAGATTGTAAAATATAATGGTCTGGAATCGATTTTAAAATGGTATTAAACACCGTAAAGTCTGAAAATGGAATAGTTTCCAAATACGCTTTATGTTTTTTAAGACGATGTTGTTTAACAACTTCCCAAGTGTCTTTGTAATCACTCTTTACGTAATGTGTCACTCTTGGTAAAAAAGCCTCAAAAAATGCGTTAGGCGATTTTTTAAAATGAGTGTCTAAACAGAAAAACGTATCGTTAGCCGTTTTATTATCAATATGCCAGTGGTGTTCGGGCCGGAATTTTCGTAATAATTGCTTAATCTTTTTTGAGACAATTAAACTGCCGAAAGTCACAAGAATATCGGGACTTAATTGCTGTTTTTCTTCTTCCGATAGTGGCGCGATCAGTTGATCAATACTCTTAAAAAAACTTGGATCATGCAAATTAGATGTCGTTTCAGTAAGTACAATAACACTATCATCTTTAGCCAATTCATCCAACCACTTATTTTCTATTTGGTTAGGGTTATTCATACCAACCAATATCATCTTTTTGGAGGCCGTATTCCAATCTTCTAAACAGGACTGCAACACATAATCTTCAATGGCTTCTTGTTTTATAGTAACATCAATAATTTCTGGAGATACGGTTAATGTGTCAACAGTTTCATATAGCGGTTCATCAAAAGGCACATTAATATGCACCGGTCCATTTTTAATTCTAGCCAAATTAATGGCTGCATTTATTTCTGTTTCATTGTGCGTTTGTATGTCTTTTTGCAAACCCAATAAACGCTCAAATTTATTTTCTAAATTTTTAAAAATCGGCAACTCTTCATGCTCAGGAACATTTTTTTCGTCTTTTAAATCCAGCTTTAAATTAGCCGCATATAAAATATGATTTTCAAAAACATTTTTCTGGTTTATGGTTTGGCCATCTCCTATTCCAATTAAGTGTTTGGGTCGGTCTGCCGATATAACTACTAAAGGAATATCGCTATAAAAAGCCTCTGCCACTGCTGGGTAATAGTTTAGTAAAGCACTCCCCGAAGTACACACCACAGCAGTTGGTTCTTTTAATCGCTGTGCAATTCCTAAAGCAAAAAATGCGGCACAACGCTCATCGACAATACTGTAACATTTAAAAAAGGCATCATTGGTAAAACCTATGGTTAAAGGTGCATTTCTGCTACCAGGAGAAATAACAATATGTTGTATGTTTTTCGCTTTACAGAGTTGAATAACAGTTTGAGCGAGCAAAATTTTTGGGTAAATCATTTAGCAATTTTGTGAAACAAAAATACAAAATAGCTTAATAAAACGAGTTACTATAAAATAGATTTAATAACTAACGATTTTGACACCGTTTCTTCCCACTCACTTTCAGCGTTGGAGCCTTCAGTAATACCGCCACCAACGTAGATAATTGCTTGCTGGTTTTTAAGTTGCATGCATCGTAAATTCACATACAATTGCGTGCTAGTTCTACTTACAGCATAAGCTCTGTTTTCAATGTTGCGTCTTCCAGAACGCGGTGCAATAGTAGTTTCACAATTTAACTCGCCTAAAAATCCTGTATAGAATTCGCGATTATAATCTTCGTGTTCTAAAATGAATTGTTTTGCAGATTCCTTTGGTAATCCACAAACCGCAGGTGTTGGATGCAACACTTTAACAACTTGTTTTAATGGCGTATCTGGTTTTAACTGAGCAGAAATCATGGTTTTTAAATGTACCAAATTACCAGCCTTTACCGTTGCAACATCTGAAACCTTAAAGCTATCCACCGATGGTTTTAAGTTGTCAACTATAAAATCAGTAACGAGCTGTTGTTCTTGTTTTTCTTTGTTTTGCCAAACCACATTTAAACTACCTTTATAATCTTGCGTGCCTGCCAATGCCATGATTGAAAACCGATTGCCTTCAATTTTTATTAAGGTTTCTGGCGTGGCGCCCAACCATAAGCCAACTTTAGGATGATACCAACAATATACAAATGCCGATTTATAACGCTCCAAAAGTCTTTTAAAAATAGAAATAGGATTAGTTTCAGAAAGGTTTACAGTTTCCTGTCTAGACAACACCACTTTTTTTATATCTGAAGTATTAATAGCTTCAACACCTTGTTTTACCCGGTTTATATGTGCGTTTTTAGAATCTATAGAAGCTGAATTGATAATCACATGTTCTTCTACAGGCTCAGTATCACTCTCAATATTCACATGAGATACACCAATAATTTCAGAAATGGCATCAGGAATTAAAACCGTTTTTTCAATAGCATCAAACGGAGAAAACACAAACCCTTTTTCGGTAAAGTCTACTGTGAAATTTAATTCAGCATTACTTTGTAGTCGTGCACTTAGGTTTTGTTGATGTGGTTTTCTATAAACTATAAAAGGAAGTTCATCATTAAAATGCGCTTCAATACGCTCAAAAAAGTCGTTTGAAGTCATGCTTATTTTTTAGGTAAAGAAATGGTAGACAACCTACAAATAGAAATTAAATTTTCTGCCTCATCGGTAACACGAATATCTAATAACTGAGTCGTTCTTCCTTTATGCACAAATGTTGCCTTAGCAAACACAAAGCCTTCTTTTACACTCTTTAAATGATTCGCAGTAATTTCAATACCTCGAATAAAAAATTTATCGGTATCCATAAAAACATGCGATGCAAAACTACCCACACTTTCCGCTAAAGCAACTGTAGCGCCACCATGCAAAATACCATCTGGCTGATGTACTCTCGGAGTTACAGGCATCCTCGCTACTAAAAAATCGTCGCCATAATCTATAGCTTCAATATTTAAGGTTTCCATTAAAGTGTTTTTAAAGGCTTTATTGGCTTGTTCCAAAACATCTTTTTTAGATAATTGCATAGAATAGTGTATTTTTAAAATCACTAACAAAAATACAAAACATAAGCGTAAATGGGTTCAGAAGAAAAAGAAATATCATATACTATAACCAACTCATATTCTACCCTAAATACACTTACCAAAGCCACTAAAAACGTTTGGTTTGTTTGTCATGGTATGGGTTATTTAAGTCGGTATTTTTTAAAATATTTTAGAGGATTAAATACAGACGAAAATTATATCATTGCGCCACAAGCAGCTAGCAAATACTATATGAAATCTGGTTTTAAACACGTTGGAGCAAGTTGGTTAACAAAAGAAGCCACAGCAAAGGCTACAGAAAACGTCATGCATAATTTTGATGCCATTTTTGAAGCTGAAAACATTCCAGACCATGTTAATTTAATTATGTTCGGTTATTCCCAAGGTGTTAGTGTTGCTTTGCGCTATGTAGCGAAACGGAAAATACAATGCGACCAACTGGTTATGCATTCCGGAGGTATTCCAAAAGAATTACAGGCCGAAGACTTTGCATTTTTAAATGCTAAAGTGAGTTTAATTTGTGGTACACATGATGAATATTTAATCGAAGATCGTCTTACATCTGAAACACAAAAAGCACATGATTTATTTAAAGATCAATTGCATGTTTTGATGTTTGATGGTAAACACGAAATGAATGTAGCCTTGATTAATAATTTAGTATAAATACACCAAAACTTGAAAACAACCATGTTAAAATCACGCCTTTAAATTTAGAAAACTATAAGCAACTATTGGATATTGTCCAACAAAAAAACTAGTGCAATACTCTCCCAGAAAAATTGATACGCCAGAAAATTTAAAAGAATACATGCAAAGGGTTTTAGATGGTTTTAAACGAAGGGATTGTTGTTATGGTATTTTGGCAGAAGAATGGGATGGTATTAAAAACACTGTTTTTAAAGAATTTTAATAGGTGTTCATATCAGTTATATTTCAGATTCATGATGTAAGCTCCTAGTTTAGCAAAATCTAACCTACTTGCAGCAGACAGGTAGATCATAAATGAGAATTTTTGCAATTAGGCTTGCGCTAGTAATTAATTTTATACAGCTTAAGTTTATATATTCATACTCACTTTAAATTTGCAATATTAAGACCTTTATAATACTCAAAATACAAAGTGAATTTAAAGCTATAAAAAAGCTAAACTTTTAATATTTTTGCAGATTAATTAGCTCGTGATGTCCTTTTGTCTTGAATCTAGATTGAATAAATCTTTAATAAACCTACCGTTTATAGTTCATAAATAAAGTATATCTAGGCATCTGATAAAAAAGTAATTTTATAGCGAAATAGAATGAAAAAAACCTTGTATTATTTCTTGTTTTTACCCATCTTTCTTTCAGCCCAAATTAACGAAAGTGACACGCTTAACTTAAAAGCAAACCTTTCTTTAACTGGGTTTTATCAGGGCGGAAATGTAGAAACTTTGATATTTAGAGCAAAATCAGATTTAAGTTTTAAACCTTTAAAGAAATGGGTTTTCAAAACTAAAAATTCCTATGTTTATCAAGAGTTTGGAAAGGAAAAGGCTGATGAAGATATTTTAAGTCTCAACTTTTTATATTTTAATCCTGAGCGAAAAATATATCCCTTATTATTGGGTTTTGTAAGCACTAATTTTCGAAGAGAAATTAACCTGCGTTATCTGTTAGGCGCCGGAGTTACTTATCAAATTCTAAACAAAAAAAACAATTGGCTTAAACTTGCAATTTCAAGTGAATATGAACAGACAGATTTTGGTAAAGGTAATTTTAACCTTTCAGAGTATAATGGAAACAAATCTCTCAATACCTTCCGTGGCACCATTTGGGTAAATGGTAAATATCATTTGTTTAAAAAGAAAGTAATTGTAAATCATGAATTTTACTTTCAGCCTTCTCTTGAGCAAAGCAATAATTTTCGTTGGCAAGCAGATGCTGGGTTAGAACTGCCCATTTGGGAATTTTTAAATTTTAAAATCAACTACCTTCATACATTCGAAAGTGTCGTGATAGAAAACCAAAAACGAGAAGATAATATTTTAACTTTTGGTTTTACCTTAAAAAGCTATTGAATAGATTAACGCAGCTAGATTAAGACATCTTTGAGCATTCAAATGGTTTTGTGAAGCATAATCAAAACGTTTAGGATATGAATCCGTTTCAATGATTTATATCCTCAGATAAAAACAATTAGGATTTTCTTGTTTAATTAAAAATGAAAGCTACAAAAGGTTTTCAACAAAAAACACTTCCCAAAATTTTGGAAAGTGTTTTTTATCGTTCAATAAATTATGTGTAACCATACTATTCTGTGATATGTTTACAAATCCGATTTATAGCGTTTTATCATAGCGTCTCTAGATTCTGGTTCGTCTTGTGACCCTAATTGATCTTTAAGCATCTGCCCCATCGTTGGAAATGAATCCTTATCTATTTGAGCAGAGTTATCCCATAATTTAGAACGCATAAATGCTTTGGCACAGTGCAGAAACGCTTCTTCAACTGATACTACAATACATGTTTTTGGCGGATTTTGTTCTTCAGTAAACAATCCTAAATATGAGTTATCAGTAGAAAGGTAAGCACTGCCATTAATACGTAAAGTTTCGTCTACTCCTGGAATTAAAAATAATAACCCAATTGTGACAGTCTCAACAATATTAGAAATAATCCATTCTATTATTCCCGTTAGCATCAGGAATACCCAGTGTTCTTTTATCTACCACTTTTACAAACCCTGAAGCGCCACCTCTTGGTGAACAATCCATTTTTCCTTCGCTACTCGAAGTAGACATCGTTAAAAAAGGTGATGTTTCGATAAAATTTATGGCGTGTTATTCTAAATGGTTTAACACTTTCTCTTTAGCTCTTCCACTAGGATAACCGTATAATTTTCGAAGTTGAGATTCGTTTTCAATTTTCATAAGATACTCAATATACTGACAATCAAATTTAGCAATTTTAAAATCCAAATGAATCAATTTAGCACCTTGAACCAAATAAAAAGGTTATTCATCACATAACTATGCCAAGAGTTATAAATATTATTTAAAATTGTGCTTTAAAATAAGTTTTAATGATGAAGACATTTATATTAGCATTAGCCTTAGCCTTATCGTTCACTAGTTTTTGTAGCGCACAATTTGTTTCTGGAGATGACAAATTACACTTGGGTGGTGGTTTTGTAATTTCTAGCGGAACTTATACTGCTGTTTATCTTAAAACAAAAAACAAGAAAAAAGCCTTTTGGTATAGTTTGGGCATGTCTGCTTTAGTTGGTGCAACTAAAGAATGTATTGATGTTGGCCAAGATGAACGTTTTGATACCGGTGAAATGGTAGCAACTACTATTGGTGGTTTAGTCGCAAGTACTACTTTAAGTCTATTTGTAGGCAAAAAGAGAAATGATAAGCAAAAAGAGGTAGCGCTAGTTAACTAACTAAACGTCTAATTATAGCTTTAGTAGGTAATATTTTATTGGTGTGTTCTATACTTGGGCCCGCTACCCAAACTGTTTTATAAGTAGCTTTTGTAGCGGCATTTTTAGTGGCATTCATACCTATTGAAAAGCGTACCATTTTTACCCATTTCTTGAGTTTTTTATTCTTATTTAAAACAGATTCTATCCACGTTTGTTTCGTTCCTATTTTTTGAACATAGGGCGTATTAATGACCGTACATGGTGTTCCCGAAATACGTTCGGTCATAATGATATCTTTAGCACCATATTCTACACAGGCTTGTTTATAATCGTCTGTAACACCAGCTTCTTCCGAGGCTATAAAAGGACTTCCTACTGAAACACCTTCTGCGCCATAACTTAGCATCTCATCAATATCTAATTTACAACCAACGCCTCCTGCCGAAATTACTGGAATATTACAATGTGAACTTAATTCTTTAATCAACGCCTCAGGTGTTTGGTTTCCACGGTGTCCTCCTGCTTCACTATTCACTGCTATGATAGCATCACCACCTAGACTCTCAACCTTTTTAGCAAATTTTAAATCAGTAACATCACAAAACACTTTAATACCAACTTTATGTGATTGCTTTATGGTTTCTTCAGGACTCCCTAAAGACGTTATTATGAAGTCACAACCTTCTTCACAAATTACTTTTAATTGACCTTTATACTTAACGTTTGATTTGTTTACAATAAGGTTAAAACCGAAAGATCCTCCTTCTGGTTTAGCTACTTTTAGCTCTCGTAAAGCAATACGTAACTCATCTAATGTTCTATAGTTTAATGCCGGAATACAACCTGCAATTCCGCCATGCATCGCTTCTTTCACCATGGCAACATTTGAAACCAAAAACATAGGTGCTTGAATTATAGGGTAATTAATGTTAAGGAGTTTGGTAAGTTTAGTTTCCATGGATTTAAATTGATTTCAGCAAATATAATAAATATTATAAATATTATGCATGCATAATAACTAACAATCAATTAGTTACGAAAATTGAATAGAAAATATTCATAAATACCTGGTTACATGATATATATCATTTTTTTATTATGCACGCATATTTAATTTTAGTATTTTAAAATCAATAATAATCTATTATGAAAAAATTAATCTTAGGTTTATTTATTTTTGGATTAACCATCCAAATCAGTGCTCAAACAGTCGAATTACCAGAAACTTTAATCACAGTAAATTACAAGTATTTAGATGCTATAGATATTGACAATGTGCCAGAACGGGTTAAAAAGTTAGAAGACGAAGTTCTTAATTATAAAAATATAAAAAAGTCTAATCTTTACGATGATGAACACGATACTTACAGTGTTTCTTTTTATGTTCCTGAAGGAAAAATAGTTGCTGCTTTTGATATAAATGGAAAAATTATAAGAACTATTGAAAAATATAATAATGTAAGATTGCCTTTAGTAGTTATGCAAGCGGTTTCAAAGCGATTTCCTAATTGGGGAATAGTTGAAGATATTTATTATATTAAATACCATATTGAAACAGATTCCTTAAAACAGCAATACAAAATTAAGCTTAAAAATGAAAATGAAACCATTACGGTTAAAACAAATGAAATAGGCATATTCCTTTAAAACTTATTTAACAATACGAAATTGATCATAAAACTCTACTAATCTGATGGATATCATTGTGTGCGTTTTATTAAAAATATATCTTCATAATATTAATCTTAAAACCTTAATATCATGAAAAAATCAATTTTAAGTCTAATTATTTTTTGTTTGACCTTTGGGATGTATTCTCAAATTACTCAACTCCCTGAAGTCGTTATAACAGCAGTGAATTATAAATATCTGAACGCTGTTGAAAATGAAGACACCGACCTATCTGTTCAAATGCTACAAGAACATGTAGCTATGTACGATTTAAAAAACTCAGACCTTTATGGTGATGAGTATGACACTTATACCGTATCCTTCTACATTCCTGATGGAAAAATACTTGCCGCATATGACAAGAATGGTGAAATTATAAGAACAATTGAAAGATTTCAAAATGTAAAATTACCTAAAGATGTTAGAAACGCAGTTTATAAAAGATTTCCAAATTGGTCTTTAGAGAAAGATGTGTATCTCGTAAATTATCATAAGAATAATGAAAAAGTTTCTAAGCAATATAAAGTGAAACTTAAAAACGGTAAGAAAGTTATGAGAGTAAAATTAGCAGAGGATGGCAATTTCCTATAATTTTTAAAGTTTAAATTATAAATCTTAAGAAGCGTAATCATTTATTTGATTACGCTTTTTATTATAATAAAATGTAATACATAGTTAAATTTAATAACACAGTAAAAACTAAGCCTCATCAATAAAACGATAATAGCCACATTTTAAATAGGCACCTTCAGGAAAACTAACAGGATGATCTGTATCATGCTGTGTTTTTAAAACAATTTTATATCGTCTATTTGTTGAACCTAAGGCTTGACTATTTATATCTAAAAATGACTGAGCTGAAACTCTAGATGAACAAGAGGCCAAGACTAACAAGCCGTTCTTAGCGGTTAGTTTTTCTCCTAACTCAGCCAATTGTGCATATTTCTTTTTTGCCAGGTCAATTTCTGAAGCTTGTTTAGCAAAACTTGGCGGATCTATAACCACAACATCAAAAGTAACTTTATTTTTAATGAGTATTCTAAGCTCCGCAAATGCATCGCCAACAATCGTTTTGTGTTTTCCAGAATACCGATTCAACTTTCCGTTTTCAATAGCTATTTCCAAAGCTTGCTTACTAATATCTAAACTCGTAACTTCTTTAGCGTCATTATATAAAGCATGCACCGAAAATCCACCGGCATAACTAAACACATCCAATACTGTTTTTCCTATACTCCATTCGCCTACTTGCTTTCTGTTAGCACGATGATCTAAAAAATAACCCGTTTTATGACCTTTAATAACATTTGCAGAAAAGTTGACTCCGTGCTCAACAAATTCCACAACTTCATTCTCAAGATTACCAAAAACAACTTCTCCATTTTTAAGTGAATGTAACTTTGATTTTTCTAAACTTCTACTTAATCGAATAACAACAGTTTCTGCTTCTGATGTTTGTTGTAAACTCGGGATAATGGTTTCTAAATAGGGTAACCATATTTCAGAATATATTTTTACAACCAAAACGGATGCATAAACATCTGCTATCAAACCAGGGAAACCATCATTTTCACCGAATAATAATCGATAACTATTGGTGTTCGTTTTTAATAAAGGCCGCCTCCTATTATATGCTTCTTTTATTTTTTTTTGAAAAAACACAGCATTAATCTCAGCTTTCTCATGGCTGCTATGAAGCATTTTAATTCGAATTGGCGAACTGGCATCATATAAACCTAAACCGACAACTCTGTTTTTATTTTTACTGAAAATGACCGTTAAATCACCTGAATTTGCATCTTCATTTATCTTGTTGATATTATTGGAAAACACCCAAGGATGTCCTTGTAAGACAAACTGTTCGCCTTTTGAGTTTAGTTTTACTGCTAATCGTTTGGGTTGATAAGTGTTCTTAATTGAAAGTGCAAATGCCATATAATTTCATAAAAATAGATAAATTGCAAATTAGTGTGTTTTTTATTGATTCTAGAATTTAAGTACAAAAAAAAAGCGTAACAAAATGTTACGCTTTTCAAAATCTATTTACTTTTTTTTTAATTAGCTGATCGAATTTTGTTTGCTAACAGCTAAGGCATAAATGACCAAACCAAAACCAATTTTATTTACGGCATCAGCGATATTGTAAACAACATCTACGCTTCCTGATCCTAATATATTTGTATACCAACCATCGGTTCCAAGCATATATCCCAACGGATAAATCGCCCATCCTACAAGTACAAACCAACATAATATTTTGTGTGCTTTCAGGGTTTCTCCACCCGCAGCGACTGCAAGTTTTTTTGCACTGCCCATCCATATTTCATAAACAATATAAAAATAAGCAAGTCCTGAAATTGCACCCCAAAGTGCTGCTTGATCTGTGTAAACAGCTTCACCAAAGTAACCAGTTATAAGCATAATCACAGAGAAAACGATCATTTTCCACATTAATGAAGGCTTAGCACCAGCAATTTTTAAGATTAGATAAAATTCTACACACATTAAAGGAACTGTTAATATCCAATCTACATACCTGAAAAATGTTGGTGATTCCATATTAGCTGCCCAATAATCTCTCATGTAAAAATAGTGTACTGCGGCAATAAACGTAATTAGACCCGAGACCAGTACGGAAGTTCGCCATTTTCTATCAAATTGATTAAGTGATAAAAAGAAAAAAGCCGAAGCAGCCATCATAGCCATACAGCCAACAAAAAATGTGAATCCAACATAATCAGTAGGATCCATTTTAGAGGTAACATCTGTTAAAATTAAAAGCATTTTCATAATATTTGTTAGTTAGTTAATATTTTGTTGAAACAAATGTATAAAAAATTAAACGAACTAAATACAATAATGCAATTAATTTTGATTAATTTTGATAATACTTAAGTTTTATATGGATAAAATTAATAATATATCAATTTTACTTAGTTTTTTGGGTCTTTGGATTACATCAATGTTTTCTGGTGATTTCGAGATTATTTTAGGCTTTTTACTAATTTTTTCTTTTGGAATTTTACATGGATCAAATGATATTTTACTTATTCATTCCATTTCCATTACAAAAACGAAATATCCATTTATTAGAGTCTTGGCCACTTATTTAATTATCGTTTTAGCCGCGGTAATCTTATTTTATATTTTGCCCTCAACTGGATTGGTTCTATTTATTCTTTTTAGTGCTTACCATTTTGGGGAACAACATTGGGAATACAGAACATTAAATATTTCCAAGTACTTAAAAAATACGCTTTACGTCGTATATGGTTTATTGGTGCTTCAATTGTTATTTGTGCTGAATCCTATTGACGTCATTAAAGTTGTTTTTTCTATAACGGGACACACTTTACATAGGGCTTTTATTATCTACTCCTTCGTTGCCAATTCTATTGTTTTTATTTTAATTACAATACTCTTAGTTATGGAGTCAGATTATTTTAAAGCCATTCTCTTAAAAGAATTACTCTACTTATTAATCTTTACTATAATATTTAAAGTTTCAACTTTAATATGGGGCTTCACCATTTATTTTATTCTTTGGCATAGTATTCCATCACTTTATGAACAAGTGAATTTTATTTATGGTGCATTTAATAAAAAAAATGTATTCCAATATTGTAAGAAGTCTTTTCCTTATTGGGTTTTGTCTTTAATAGGTATAGGTATTGTTTATGTTATTTTTAAGGAAGAAAAAATATTTTATGCTATTTTCTTTTCTTTTATTGCTGCGGTTACCTTTCCACACACTTTAGTCATTAATAAAATGTTTGCACATAAAAAAACGCAACCAAATGAATGATTGCGTTTTAAATTTATTAAAAGACACTGAACACAGGTTCAGTATGACCTTAATTTATTTCACTTCTTCGAAGTCAACATCTTCAACGTCACTACTTTCAGCTTCTCCGTTTTGGCTAGCATCTGGTCCTGGAGCTTCACCACCTTCTTGTGCTTCAGCTTGTGCTTTGTACATTTCTTCAGAGGCCACTTTCCAAGCTTCGTTTATTTTATCTAAAGCTGGAGTAATAACTTCTAAATCTTTAGATTCATAAGCTTTCTTCAACTCTTCTAAAGCATCAACAATTGGCTGTTTTTTCTCTTCCGATAATTTATCACCAAACTCTTCTAATTGTTTTTCCGTTTGAAAAATCATAGAATCTGCTTCATTTAATTTTTGAGCTTGTTCTGCAGCTGCTTTATCTGATTCTGCATTTGCTTCAGCGTCAGCTTTCATTTTTTGAATTTCTTCTTCAGTTAATCCAGAAGATGCTTCAATACGAATATCCTGTGTTTTACCTGTCGCTTTATCGCCAGCAGTCACGTGTATAATTCCGTTTGCATCAATATCAAAAGTTACTTCAATTTGTGGAGTTCCACGTCTTGCTGGAGGAATACCATCTAAGTGAAAACGACCTATAGTATTATTATCGGCAGCCATAGCACGCTCACCTTGTAATACATGTATTTCTACAGAAGGCTGATTATCTGCCGCTGTTGAAAACACTTGCGATTTCTTAGTAGGAATCGTTGTATTCGCTTCGATAAGTTTTGTAAAAACATTGCCCATAGTTTCAATACCTAAAGATAAAGGTGTTACATCTAAAAGTAAAACATCTTTAACATCACCAGATAAAACACCACCTTGGATACCAGCTCCTAAAGAAACAACTTCATCAGGATTAACACCTTTACTTGGTGTTTTTCCAAAGAATTTCTCTACGGCTGCTTGTACCGAAGGAATACGGGTAGAACCACCAACTAAAATAACTTCGTCAATATCCTTTTTACTTAAACCAGCTGCTTTTAATGCAGTTTCACATGGCTCAATAGTACGTTTTACTAAATCGTCAATTAATTGCTCAAATTTAGAGCGTGTTAATGTGCGCACCAAGTGTTTTGGTCCGCTAGCAGTAGCTGTTATATAAGGTAAGTTAATTTCTGTTTGTGCAGAAGATGATAATTCAATCTTCGCTTTCTCAGCAGCTTCTTTTAAACGTTGTAAAGACATTGGATCTTTACGTAAATCCATGTTCTCATCAGCATTAAATTCATCTGCTAACCAATTAATAATTTTTTCATCAACATCATCACCACCTAAGTGTGTATCACCATCTGTTGAAAGTACTTCAAATACACCATCACCTAATTCAAGGATAGATACATCATGTGTTCCTCCACCAAAGTCAAAAACAACTATTTTTTGGTCAACACCTTTTTTGTCCATACCGTAAGCTAACGCAGCTGCAGTAGGTTCGTTAATAATACGTCTAACTTTTAAACCAGCAATTTCACCTGCTTCTTTTGTGGCTTGACGTTGACTATCGTTAAAGTAAGCTGGTACAGTAATTACTGCTTCAGTTACATCAGTTCCTAAATAATCTTCAGCAGTTTTCTTCATTTTTTGAAGAATCATAGCCGATAATTCTTGTGGTGTGTATAAACGACCATCAATATCAACTCTTGGTGTATCATTATCACCTTTCACAACTTTATATGGTACACGTTCTGCTTCTTTTTTAGACTCAGAATATTTATTCCCCATAAAACGCTTAATAGAATAAACTGTTTTTGTTGGGTTTGTTACCGCTTGTCTTTTTGCAGGGTCACCAACTTTAATCTCTCCACCTTCTACAAATGCAATCACCGATGGCGTAGTACGTTTACCTTCCGCGTTTGGGATTACAACAGGTTCGTTACCTTCCATCACAGAAACGCAAGAGTTGGTTGTTCCTAAATCGATTCCAATAATTTTACTCATAATATATTTTTTTAATGTGTTGAATGTTCATTTTTAATTTCAAATTGTATAAGTCAATCTTTATGCCAACTCAAAAATGCTGACACAGTGTCATATTCTTATCCATTTACTGGCGCTGTCTCCGATCGTAGTCACTATACCTATGTCATTTTTTGGGCGCAACCACAGGGGTAGGGCTTTCCGCTATACCTGCCTGCCGGCAGGCAGGTCTTTTTATCGTGCCTTAAAAAGGATGCCGCTACAATTCATCGTACACCTATCTCTAAACTAACTCCTATTTTTTCTCAGCGTATCATCTTTGCGAGAAAAAACAATCTATATTTGCCCAACTATAAGGATTGCGCAACTATGGAATGTATCTCTGTTTTCGACATGCTAAAAATTGGAATTGGTCCTTCAAGTTCTCATACGCTAGGACCTTGGCGAGCTGCCGAACGTTGGATTAAAGAACTTAAAACTGCTAACACCTTTAATAACGTTGAAAAAATCACAATCGACCTCTATGGTTCTTTATCCCTAACAGGAAAAGGACATGCTACAGATTATGCCGTGATGCTTGGTTTATGTGGTGCTAATCCAGAAACCATCCCTACAGAAAAAATTAACAAAATTATTACAGCAATAAAAAACACCAACACATTATCTTTTAACAATGAAATAGAAATAGGATTCAATCCTAAAACAGATATAATTTTTAATAGAAAATTTTTACCATTTCATGCTAACGGACTGAAATTCTCAGCAATTTGTAATGGAAAAAAAACGTCTTCTACGTTCTACTCCATTGGTGGTGGCTTTGTTATAAAAAAAGAACGTAAAAACTCTAAAAGGAATTTTGAAATAAAATGTACTTTTCCTTACCCGATAGACAAGGGGACTGAGTTACTTCAGTTTTGCTCGACATTAAATAAATCTATTTCTGAAGTTGTTTTAGAAAACGAAAAATCAATTCGTAAAGAAACAGAGATTGATGCAGAATTAAAGCGCATTTGGGATACCATGCTCGATTCTATGTATACAGGTTGTCATACAGAAGGTAATCTTCCTGGAGGTTTAAATGTAAGGCGTCGCGCATACGATATGCATAAAACTTTGCAAGGAAACACGCCATATAAAAACCCTGTGGAATGGATTTATGCTATCAGAGACACAGAAGTTAAATTCCGCCAAATATTAAAATGGGTAAGCTGTTTTGCATTAGCCGTTAATGAAGTAAATGCCGCATTAGGGCGTGTAGTTACTGCTCCAACCAATGGAAGTGCAGGCGTAATCCCATCGGTTTTAATGTATTATCTTGTTATCGAAAACCATGATGGTAATTTTGAGGATATTAAAAAATTTCTACTAACAGCAGGAGAAATAGGGAGTATTTTTAAGAAAGGCGCAACCATAAGTGCTGCTATGGGAGGCTGTCAAGCAGAAATTGGTGTGTCATCAGCTATGGCTGCTGGGGCACTAACCGAATTACTTGGTGGTACACCAGAGCAAGTTTTAGTAGCAGCTGAAATAGCTATGGAACATCATTTAGGTTTAACCTGCGACCCTATTGGTGGGTTAGTACAAATACCCTGTATAGAGCGCAATGCTATGGGCGCTATAAAAGCAATAAATGCGGCAGAACTAGCATTAGACACTAATCCTGAGCATGTAAAAGTACCTTTAGATAAAGTGGTAAACACGATGTGGGAAACGGCAAAGGATATGCATTCTAAATATAAGGAAACCTCAGAAGGCGGTTTGGCTGTTGGTGTTTATTTAACAGATTGTTAGTATTAACTTTAAATGATTAAGCCGATAGTATTTAATAAAATAACTGATAACCAGCAATCAAGGTTTACTTTAAATAAAAATTTAACAGTATCTTCTTTATTTAGTATTTTTACATGATAACTAAACTAAATTGAAACATGTCTGTAGCCAAAAAAGAATATAAACGCGTTACCGTAAAAACATTAGTAGATATGAAAGCCCATGGCGAAAAAATATCTATGCTTACTGCCTATGACTATACTATGGCAAAAATTGTTGATGGAGCTGGTATTGATGTTATTCTTGTAGGCGATTCTGCAAGTAATGTTATGGCAGGACATGAAACTACGCTACCAATTACCTTAGATCAAATGATTTATCATGCCTCTTCCGTAATTCGCGCTATTGACAGATGTTTAGTTGTTGTCGATTTACCTTTTGGAAGTTACCAAAGTGATCCAAAAGAAGCTTTACGTTCAGCTATTAGAATAATGAAAGAAAGCGGAGCACATTCGGTTAAAATGGAAGGTGGACGTGAAATAAAAGAATCCATAAAGCGTATTTTAAACGCCGGTATCCCTGTAATGGGGCATTTAGGATTAACACCACAATCTATTTATAAATTCGGAACTTATACGGTACGAGCAAAAGAAGATCAAGAAGCAGAAGATTTAATTGAAGATGCAAAAATGCTTGAAAAAGTAGGATGTTTTGCCATTGTATTAGAAAAAATACCAGCAAAACTAGCTAAGCAAGTAGCAGAAAGTGTAAGTATTCCAATTATAGGTATTGGAGCTGGACCAGATGTAGATGGGCAAGTTTTAGTACTGCATGATATGCTCGGAATGACTCATGAGTTTAATCCTCGTTTTTTGCGTCGCTATATGAATTTATATGAAGATATGACTACCGCTATTTCGCAATATGTAGATGATGTAAAAAGTTCCGATTTCCCTAATGAGACTGAGAAATATTAATATAGATTTTTTAGATGTCTAAAATACGTTCTAACAAATCTAATTTACAAGTCCTCTATGAGGACAATCATATCATTATCGTAAATAAGAGAGCTGGTGATATTGTACAAGGTGACAAAACAGGTGATAAACCACTTAGTGATGTCGTAAAAGAATATATCAAAGACAAATACAACAAACCAGGAAATGTTTACTTAGGAACTGTACACCGCCTAGATAGACCTACCACTGGTCTTGTTATTTTTGCAAAAACAAGTAAAGTACTTCCTAGGCTTAACAAATTATTCCTTTCAAAAGAAATAAAAAAAACATACTGGGCGATTGTAAAAAACGAACCTCCAAAACATGACGATACCCTCATAAATTGGCTTAGAAAAAACCCGAAAAACAATAAATCAAAAGCCCATTCAAAAGAAGTTTCCGAAAGCAAAAAAGCTATTCTTCATTATAACGTCATAAAAAAATTAGATAACTACTTTTTGCTTGAAGTTAATTTGGAAACGGGCAGACACCACCAAATACGAGTACAATTATCAAATATAGGATGCCCTATTAAAGGCGATTTAAAATATGGTTTTGATAGAAGCAATAAAGATGCAAGTATAAGTTTGCATGCAAGACATATTGAATTTATTCATCCTGTAAAAAAAGAATCTATTTCCATTGATGCCCCTTTACCAAATGATGCCATTTGGAACGCTTGTTTACGATAATTTATATACCTTTAAAAAAAAGATTTAGTATTGAATACCATACCAGATATAATTAGTAGCCAACGTGAATTTTTTAAATCTCAAAAAACAAAAGATTTAGATTATCGGTTATCTCTCTTAAGAGCATTAAAAGTTGAAATTCTTGCCAATGAACAAGCGGTTATTGGTGCTCTAAATAAAGACTTTAAAAAGTCTGAATTTGAAGGGTACTTGAGTGAATTTGGAATTGTTATTTCTGAATTGAATTTCGCGATAAAAAACCTTAAAAGATGGGCCAAACCAAAGCGCATTAAATCTTCGTTATTAACGTTTCCATCAAAGGATTATTTATACCCAGAACCTTTTGGTACTGCACTTATAATAGCACCATGGAATTATCCATTTCTCTTAGCTATGGAACCTCTAATTATGGCTATAGCAGCAGGAAATACTGTTATTATAAAACCTAGCGAATTAACTGAAAACACTTCAAAATTAATTACGCGAATAATTAAAAACGTTTTTCCTGAAACTATAGCAACGTCTATTCAAGGTGGTGTTGAGATATCAACAGAATTATTAGCCCAAAAATGGGATTATATTTTCTTTACTGGAAGTACACATGTTGGAAAAATTGTTGCCCAAGCTGCAGCAAAACACTTAACGCCTGTTGTTTTAGAGCTTGGAGGGAAATCGCCTTGTATTATTGACGATTCGGTAAATTTAAAACTTGTAGCCAGAAGATTAGTTTGGGGTAAATTATTAAATGGCGGGCAAACCTGTATTGCACCAGATTATGTAATAGCAAAATCTAATATCAAAGAAGATCTTATTGCTGTATTAAAAACTGAAATTAATAAGCAATATGGCGAGAATCCTGAAAATTCATTAGATTTCCCACGGATCGTCAATAAAAACAATACAAAACGACTTGAAACCTTACTTCAGGATTCTAACATTGTCTTTGGTGGTAAAATTAATGTGAACGAATGCTACATTTCGCCCACCTTAGTTGATCAACCTAGTTTGAATAGTCAATTAATGCAAGAAGAAATATTTGGTCCTATTTTGCCAATTTTAACTTATAACACTGAAGAAGATATTGAACACATTATATGGAATCTAGAGAAACCTCTATCACTTTATGTCTTTTCAAACAAAACCTCTTTTATTAAATCAACCATTGAAAAATATAGTTTTGGTGGTGGTGTAATTAATGACTTACTAATTCATTTTGGAAATCACAGATTACCATTTGGAGGTGTTGGTGCTAGTGGCATGGGCAAATATCATGGTAAACATGGTTTTAATACCTTCTCAAACACGAAACCCATTGTAAAACGAGGGAACTGGTTTGATCCTTCTTTTAGATATGCACCCTACAAAGGTAAAATGAGTTTATTAAAATTAGTTTTTAAGTATTTTGGATAATCAAGATAAAGGATAATTCAAAATAAGTTTTACATTGTCTTCTGGTTTAGAGCTTAAATCCAAAAAAGCCAATACCCAATTTAACTCAAGTAGAATAGCTTAGTGCAAAACTAGTTGGTATTAACATAAAAATGATGAAAAACTCTAAGCCCTTATTTATAATTGAATTTATTTAGAAATTAATAGTATTACTATACTTTACTTCGTTAATTACAAACATGCTATGTGTGCTTCCAATATGATTTATACTCGTTAATTTTTTTACCATAAACTCTCTGAAAGCTGCCATATCTTTAACAATAACTTTAAGAAGGTAATCGTAATCGCCACTTAAATGATAACACTCAAGCACTTCGTCTATGCGCTTCACTTCTCTCTCAAAACTTACAACAAATTCTTGACTATGCTGAATCAGTTTAACATGGCAAAACACAACAAAATTCCGATCAACCCTTTCTTTATTGACAACCGCAATATAGCTATCAATATACCCTTCTTTTTCAAGTTTTTTTATCCGTTCGTAAACCGCAGTAACCGATAAACCCAACTTATTAGAAAGCTCCTTATTGGTTTGCTTACTATCTTTTTGTAGGTATTCTAGTAGTTTTTTATCCGTGGTATCAAATATCATAATTGAAAATATTTCATTGAAATGTTTAAAAACGAACTTAAATATGTTGTTTAAACTATAAAGATAATGTAAAATAGTTTTATTTTCTATTACATAAACTAATAATTGTTTTTTAATCTAAAATTTATCAATTTTGTGTTAAACCAAATATTATAATCATGGCATTTAAACCCGCGAATAACATTCAAGACTTACAGTATTTTGGTGAATTTGGAGGTGTTAATCCTTCAATATCAGATTCATCAACTTACACATTTCTATCAGCAAAAACCATGTTTGATACCTTTGAAGGAAATGCAGATGGCTGCTACCTATATTCTCGTCATTCTACACCTTCAAACTTATATTTAGGAGAAGCTTTAGCGGCTATGGAAGGTACAGAAACCGCTAATGTATCAGCATCAGGAATGGGTGCTATCACACCTGTTATCTTGCAGTTATGTGGCGCAGGAGATCATATTATTTCAAGTAGAACCATTTACGGCGGAACTTATGCCTTTCTGAAAAATTTCACACCAAGGTTTAATATTGAAACAAGTTTTGTTAACATCACGAAACTTGATGTTGTTGAAGCCTCAATAACAAAAAACACGAAAATTATATTTTGTGAATCTGTAAGCAATCCTCTTTTGGAAGTTGCCAATATTAAGGGCTTAGCACAAATTGCCAAAAAACATAATTTAAAATTAGTGGTCGACAATACATTTTCTCCTTTATCAATTTCACCTGCTACTCTAGGTGCAGATATTGTGATTCATAGTTTAACAAAGTTTATAAACGGCTCAAGTGATACTGTTGGTGGGGTGGTATGTGGTACGCAAGACTTTATAAATGAATTACGAAACGTAAACGATGGTGCATCCATGTTATTAGGGTCAACCATGGACAGTTTGCGGGCTGCTTCGATATTAAAAAACCTAAGAACACTTCACATAAGAATGGAACAACATAGTAAAAATGGATTGTATCTAGCCAATAAATTTGAAGCAGATGGTTTGAAAACGGTTTACCCTGGACTGAAATCTCATCCTTCTCACGAGCAATTCAAAAACATGATGAATACGGCTTATGGATATGGTGGCATGCTAACTATTGACGTTGGTTCTTTAGAAAAAGCAAACGAATTGATGGAATTAATGCAAAATAAAAATTTAGGATATCTAGCTGTTAGTCTTGGTTTTTATAAAACATTATTTAGTGCTCCTGGTAGTTCTACTTCTTCTGAGATTCCCGAAGATGAACAAAAAGAAATGGGTTTAAGCGATGGGCTAATTCGTTTCTCTATTGGATTAGATGCCGATATTGAACGCACCTATCAAATGATGCGCCAATGTATGGAAGAACTAAATATATTAGATTCTAAAAAAACTAGTTAAATCCCTTTAATACGTTCCCATAAGGAATTAAAAACTTTACCTAAACTTTCAAATTTAGGTGTAAATGGTTTCATATTTAATCTATTTTCATCTTTATAGAGCAATAAACTAAATACAGAAGAATTTGGGTTACCTATGTCTAAAAGCGGGTAACGCAAATCGTTATATTGGAATTCGTTTTCATTAAGTTTATGAACACTGTAATACTGATTACTAAACCATGCTAAACCTTGAATATCCTTATATTCTGAAGGTTTTAAATCCCGCCGTTTGGGTACTTCTGTAAAGTTTAAAAAGCGACTTTTAGAATCTAACAATGAATAATCAGAAACAAAATAGGAGGCTTCTGTTTCTGCAATACCATACCACAATATGTTATTAAAAATGGCTGGTTGTGTACTAAATCGCATGACACTTATCTCGCTGTGCTTTAAAGATTTTCTAAAAACAGAATCTATATATAATTTATTTCCTAGAGTGAATATCATATATATGGAGCTAATACCAATCCCCATCTTTAACCATAACCGTCGCTGAAATGAAGTTCTTCTAAAAAACATCAAAACGATCATACAAATTAAAAAGGGTAAAGTATATGCTGGATCTGCAACCGCAATATTATTTAATGCTACCCGATAACTACTGAAAGGTGCAAATAACTGTGTCCCATAAGGTGTAAAACAGTCTAAAATAGGATGTGTAAAAAGCGACCAAAAAAATAAATTAATCCAATCTTTTTGAGTTGTTGAATGTAATCGTTTGCCAGAATTATAAAGTTTATGCACGAGCCAACCAAAAATAAAAGCTGCTAAAACGGTGAATACAATAGAATGCATAAACCCTCTATGAAACAACATGGCATCTATTTTGTTGCCATAAACTAAGTTGCCAACAAATACATCTAAATCTGGAATAGTTCCACCAATGGCACCAAATAACAAGGCTTTATTTCCAATTTTCTTTCCAAGTACAGCTTCTCCACAAGCAGCACCTAAAATAATCTGAGTTAGTGAGTCCATTTATTATTTTAAAATGAAATGCAAATGTAAGCATCTCTAAGTATTTGCATAGCTTATATGAAAAGCGTAACATTACGTGAAAAAAAAATATCATATGCAAGACGGCGACAATATTTCAGAAATTAAAATCGAAAATCAAAAAATCATTGAAAATACTGAATTAAATATTTGGGAAGCGCTAATACCTGTCTTCGCTTTAGTAGGAATGTTAGCATATAATATATATGTTTATGGCGATGACGCATTAAGTGGTAGCAATCAATTTATTTTATTACTAGGAGCTGCAGTGGCTGCTATTGTTGGTTTTAAAAACAAGGTGTCTTATAAAAGAATGCTTGAAGAAGTCTCTGAAAATGTAAAATCCACCACTGGAGCGCTACTAATTTTACTAATGGTAGGAGCATTAGCTGGAACATGGCTAATAAGTGGTATTATACCAACAATGATATATTATGGATTACAAATACTAAACCCAACAATCTTTCTAGCTGCTTGCGTTGTTATTTGCTCTATAATTTCTATTGCTACTGGTAGTTCTTGGACAACTACAGCCACAGTTGGAATAGCATTAGTAGGTATTGGTGAGACTTTAGGTATTTCAATAGGAATGACCGCTGGAGCTGTACTTTCGGGAGCATATTTTGGTGATAAAATGTCTCCTCTAAGTGACACTACTAATTTAGCACCAGCTATGGCAGGTGGAGAACTTTTCTCGCATATTAAATATATGTCTTTAACAACAATACCAACAATAGTTATAACGCTAATTATTTTTATAATTATTGGTTTTAATATAGAGACAACAGGAACACCACAAATTGAAGATAAATTACAAGCCATAAATGGTGCCTTTAATATAAGCCCATGGTTATTTATTGTTCCAGTTATTATAATTTTTATGATAGTAAAAAAAACACCACCTCTTATTGCCCTTTTATTAGGAGCTTTGTTAGGAGGAGTTGCTGCTTTAATTGCACAACCAAGTATAGTTGTAAATATTGCAGGAGCTGAATCTTTAAATTTTGAATCCGCATATAAAGGGATAATGAATTCTTTAACAGTTGACACTTCTGTTGAAACTAGCAGTAAAGAACTAAATGATTTATTTACTTCTGGTGGAATGAAAGGCATGTTGGGAACTATTTGGCTTATTGTTTGCGCAATGGTTTTTGGAGGAGTGATGGATGCAATTGGGGCACTATCTCGAATCACCAAATCATTACTAAAAATGGCAACAACTACTTTTGGATTATTTGCGAGTACAGTTGCAAGTTGCTTAGCTTTAAATTTAACCGCTTCTGACCAATATCTTGCTTTAGTTGTTCCTGGGAAAATGTTTAAAAAGGCATATGAAGATAGAGGCTTAGCTCCAGAGAATTTAAGTAGAACACTTGAAGACGCAGGAACGGTTACATCAGTTTTGATTCCATGGAATACTTGTGGAGCTTATCATTCTAAAATTTTATTTGGTTATGCCGGTGCTACTGCATATATACCATATGCCTTTTTCAGTATCATAAGCCCGTTTATGACGTTACTTTTTGCTGCTTTTTCAATAAAAATTAAACAATTAAAAGCTTCAAACTAAGAGATAACTCTCTCATCTTCAATAAGCATAAATAAATACTATTAATCAATAAGTTTTTAAAATTTTGTAGGGTTCTCTTTTCTATAGTTGCATACTATTTTTGCACACTTAAAAGAAAATCATTAATTATAAAATTAAAAATAAAATGGCATTAGTAGGAAAAAAATTCCCAAGCTTAAACGTTGACGCAATGAACGATATGGGCGATACTTTTAAAGTAAACGTTCTAGAAGAGGCAGTAAAAAACAAGAAAAAAGTAGTATTGTTTTGGTACCCTAAAGATTTCACTTTTGTTTGCCCAACAGAACTACATGCATTTCAAGCGGCTTTAGGTGAATTTGAAAAAAGAAATACGATAGTAATTGGTGCGTCTTGTGACACTCCTGAAGTTCACTTTGCATGGTTAAGCACTGCAAAAGACAATGGTGGTATTGAAGGTGTTACCTACCCTATTCTTGCAGATAGTAACAGAAACTTATCTAGTGTTTTAGATATCCTAGATATCACTAATGAAACTTATGATGAAAAAACAGGAACTGTGCAAGTTGAAGGAGATAACGTGACTTATAGAGCTACTTACATTATTGATGAAGACGGTGTTGTACAACACGAAAGTATTAACAATATGCCTTTAGGCAGAAATGTTGGTGAGTATATTCGTTTAGTAGATGCTTTAACGCATGTTCAAGAAAAAGGTGAAGTGTGTCCTGCAAACTGGGAAGAAGGTAAAGACGCTATGAATGCCAATGCAAAAGCAACAGCAGAGTATTTAGCTGCTCATGCTAACTAATAACATCAAACTTTAAACGTTATGTTACAAGAATTAAACGAAGATAATTTACAAGATTTGGTTGCTAAAAACGAAACTGTAGTTGTGCAATATTCTGCTACGTGGTGTGGTAACTGTCGTATCATGAAACCAAAAGTAAAGAAACTAGCTTCAGAGTTGGAAGATATTACATTTGTTATCGCTGATGCGGAAAAGTTTCCAGAAAGCAGAAAGCTTGCGACAGTCGACAATTTACCGACGTTTGCAACCTTTAAAAATGGTGCGTTTGTGAATCAAGTTCAGACAAATAAGTTTGATGTTTTTAAAGATTTAGTCAATGAAATTACCAGTAATTAAACATCTTACTCAATTTATTGAGGACAATGATGAAGATTTCGTTGTTGAAACTATTGAAACTTTAGAAGCTTTAACCGAAGTACCTTCTTTAAAAGATGAAGAACTAGATGTTATAGGTGAACTCATTTCCAATATGTATGGTGCTATTGAAGTGCATAAAATGACGAAATCTGGAACACCAAAAAAAGAAGCTTTAAATAGTTTTATGGGCCGTGTTATGGGTTCTATTGATAAATAATTGAAAAGAAAATGAGTTTTATTATAAAACCACTTTGTGAAAGCAAGGTGGTTTTTTGTTTCAATTAAAACTTAAGCGTATAAGAAAACAAACAATATTTATTTGACAATTGCCAAAGTTAATTAAATCACGACTCTATCTTTGCATTAGAACAATAAGACAAAACATCTCGTAACACTTTAAAAAAAAATCTAATTAATGTATATTACCAGCCTATCTAAAGGTAGAAATTATGGAAGCAAGTAAAATGTTAGTTTATACTAAAGAGGTTTTAAAAAATATGCCAAATAGCTGGTTAAATCTAACAACCCATCGATTAGATATTTATGATGAGAAATTGGCCAAAACCCAATTCTTAGAACAGTTTGAAATGTTGTTTAACGACCATAATTCTAAACCATCCGCACTAAGTGAATTGCCCACTGCTTACGACTATATTCGATTAGGCCACCCATTATCTTGTTTACTAGAATGGGGAATTGCCAACTTAAATCATCTCAAACCAGAAAATGTAATCAGTTTTTCATCAAAGACGGTTCCTATTTTAGCAATTCTAAGAAAAAATTTATTAGACAAAAAAAGCACCCAAATCAATTATACGGGTGAATTACCCCATCTTTTTAATGCGGAAGTATTGCAACGTATTTATGGTTATAAATTTGATTTGAAGCATGTTGAGAACCCTTCAGACATTTCCGAGTTTAATGGTAGTACCATTTTTATTTCACAACAAGATGAAGTTCGTCATTCAGATATCAATCCAAATATTGACTTTGTTATCAATCTTTACACTAAACTTGGAAGTGTTTTATTGGTGCATGGTGAACAAAATGAAAGTTATGTCTCAGAAATTCAACATGTTAGACGGAGAGAGACCATTGCGATGACGCCAGCCAATTGTCTTGCCGCTTTAAAGGCCCTGGTAGAAAAGTCTTCTCTTGATACTCAGAACAGTAATGGCGAGACCAACAAAACATTGGTCTTAGATTCAATTAAGGCTATTACTGGTGCACCTACAAAGCCACTTGTTGGTTCTAGCGGATTATCTATTCAATATGCCATTATGATGGGCCTAATTCACGATGCGCTAGAAAATCATAAAGGAAAGCCAATCAAATTTATTGTTCCTCCAAATTGTTATGGTGGCACAAATGACCAAGCAAGGCGCATTGCTGCTTGCATTGATAATGTTGAAGTTGTGGATTTACTTGTTGATGGTGATCATGATATGGTGCAAAGTATTGATGTCGTTTTAAATAAAATTGCATACGAAAATGCCATCCCATACATCATCGCTGAAATACCAACAAACCCGAGAGTTGAAGTTCCAGATTTAGTACAATTAAAAGAGGTTTTAAGTGCCGTACGTATAACGAATAAAGGAGACATTGCTATTAATCCCGTATTTATTTTAGATCAAACATTTTGTCCTAATGTACATTTTTTAGGTGAAGGTGAAATCCTCTCAACAGTTAGGACCATATCCTATGCTAGTGGATCGAAATTTCCAAGTGGCGGGCTATGTACCGCTGGTTATTGTGTAGGAAATAAAAAAGTGGAAGGGCTGATGGATAAAATAGAAAAACACCTTATACTTTGCGATAACGAAGCTACTCATCTTCAAATGGAACTATTAGCCAAACAATTGCCTTCTATGAACCAGAGGATTCATGATGCCTATACGAATACACGTGAATTTGTAAACTTCATCAATAAAACTTTACCAGAAGCTAAAATCAATTTTGTTTCAGAAGCATTAGCAAAACAAGGCTTTACCCCTTCCGTATTTTCATTAGATCTTCCTACTAAAGGACATACCGCTGAAGAAAAGGAATCTTATAAGAGAGCATTAAATCATAAATTAATCCATTTAATGATTACTAAAATCCCCAATGAAAGCAAGTACTGCGTGAGCTATGGGCAGTTAAAAGGATGCTATTGGACCATACCTGCAACATCTACTCAAGGAACGACTAAAGAAGGCGATAAAGATTATATAGCCCGTGTGGCACTTTCTCCTGATATGGATCTTGAGCTGCATAAAAAAGTCTTTTTAGATTTTGTTGGAACAATTTGAAAATTTGAACTTTCTGTTTTAAAAAAAACAGAATCACCATTTTACGGCTATGCTCCTAGAACAAGCCGTTAAACGACGTTGTTAAAATACTATTCCAAAAGTGCAACAAGGACTTCAAACCCCTTTTCCTTGGCATAATCAGAGGCCATTTTTTTATCATTATCCTTAATAGATAAATCTGCTTGATGCTTAAGCAATAACACAACCATTTTAGTTTGATTATACATGGACGCAAAAATTAGCGGTGTTATTCCAAGATTATTTTTTGCATTTATGTCTGCTCCATCTTTAATTAATAGAGCAGCCAAATCTGTGTTTCCTTTAAAAGCAACACCTATAAGTGCTGTATTTCCAGAACCATCTGTAGCATCTACTTCTGCATTATACTCAAGTAACTTTTCAACAATATCTTTCTTGTCAAAATAGGATGCAAAAATTAAAGGTGTAAACCCTCTTGCATCTTTCATGTTTACCAAATCTGAGTTTCGTTCTAGTTGGGCTTTAACATGTTCTATTTTACCAGATTGAATGGCACTAAAAAATAACTCCGTTTCGTTCATGATTTTATTGTCCAAAAGAAAAGGGACGAGTCTTTCGAAAGCGTCCCTTTTGCTAATTTAATATTAATCTTATTTTAAATCAAAACGATCTAAGTTCATCACTTTAGTCCAAGCTGAAACAAAATCGTTTACAAACTTTTCTTGTCCATCGTTAGCACCATAAACTTCAGCAACGGCACGAAGTTCTGTGTTAGAACCAAAAATTAAGTCGGCACGAGTACCTTTAAACTTCACTTCTCCTGTTCTACGATCGCGTCCTTCAAAAACACGATCATCACTAGTCGTGGCACTCCAAGTATATGTAAAATCTAAAATATTTGAAAAGAAATCATTGGTTAAGCATTCTAGCTTATCTGTGAAAACCCCATAATCAGAACCATCATAATTTGCTCCCAACGCCCGTAAACCACCAACTAAAACAGTCATTTCAGGAATGGAAAGCGTTAATAAATTTGCACGATCTACCAATACATCTTCAGCAGCAACTTTTAATTTTGAATTCATATAATTTCTAAAGCCATCAGCTAAAGGTTCTAAGTAACCAAATGATTCTAAATCGGTTTGTTCTTGAGATGCGTCTCCTCTACCTTGGGCAAACGGAACAGACAATTGATGACCAGCATTTTTAGCAGCTTTTTCGACACCAGCTGTACCAGCCAAAACAATTAAATCTGCCATAGATATAGTTCCATCGAATTTATTTTGAATATCTTCTAGAACCTTAAGAACTTTATTTAATTCCACTGGGTTATTTACGTCCCAGCTGCGTTGTGGCTCTAAACACAAGCGACCTCCGTTGGCACCTCCTCGTTTGTCTGAACCTCTAAATGTTGATGCAGAAGCCCAAGCTGTAGTTACTAATTGAGAAACTGTTAGACCAGACCCTAAAACCATCTGTTTTAACGATGAGATATCTGAATCACTCAGTTTATAAGTAACTGCAGGAATTGGGTCTTGCCATAGTAATTGTTCTTTAGGCACTTCAGGTCCTAAATAACGATTAATTGGTCCCATATCACGATGCGTTAACTTATACCAAGCACGAGCAAAAGCATCTTCAAAAGATTTATGGTCTTTATGAAAACGTTTCGATATTTCTAAATAGGTTGGATCCATTTTTAATGCCATATCTGCAGTAGACATCATTAAGGCTTGTTTACCATCAGCATTACCAGCTTTTGGAGCCATTTGAGCATTTGATGCTGCAGTTGGCGTCCATTGGTATGCACCAGCAGGACTCTTAGTTAATTCCCAATCATAATTTAATAGAACATCAAAGTACTCATCATCCCAACGTGTTGGATGTGGTGTCCACGCCCCTTCTAAACCACTAGTTATCGTATCATCTAAAACTCCTGTGCCAAACGTGTTTTTCCAACCTGTACTCATTTCTTCTATTGACGCTCCGTGAGGTTCTGGACCCACATATTCATCAGGATCAGCTGCACCATGCGCTTTTCCAAATGTATGTCCACCAGCAACTAAAGCAACAGTTTCTTCATCATTCATAGCCATTCGTCCAAAAGTAATTTTAATATCGTGTGCAGATTTTAATGGATCTGGCACGCCGTTAGGACCCTCAGGGTTTACATAAATCAATCCCATGTGTACGGCTCCTAAATGACCCTCTAAATCACCATCACTTGTTTCGTAACGCTCGTCATTATCTAACCATCCTGTTTCACTTCCCCAATAAATATCTTGTTCTGGCTCCCAGACATCTTCGCGACCACCGGCAAATCCAAAGGTCGGAAATCCCATAGATTCCAAAGCACAGTTTCCAGCAAGAATCATTAAATCTGCCCAAGATATTTTATTTCCATATTTCTTTTTTACCGGCCATAACAACAATCGCGCCTTATCCAAATTCCCATTATCAGGCCAGCTATTTAAAGGAGCAAAACGCTGATTTCCAGTAGCCGCACCACCTCGACCATCACCAACCCTATAAGTTCCTGCACTATGCCACGCCATACGAATCATAAAACCTCCATAATGCCCATAATCTGCTGGCCACCAATCTTGTGAATCTGTCATTAAATCGATAACATCTTGTTTCAACGCAGCAAAATCAACACTATTAAACGCCTCGGCATAATCAAAATCCGCTCCCATAGGATCTGACTTTGTTGCATTCTGCCTAAGAATATTTAGCTTTAATTCATTAGGCCACCAATCTCTATTACTCGTTCCGCGGCCTGCTGTTTTCTTTTGATCTCCACTTAGAAACGGACATTGACTTGCGTCGCCGTTCATATTGTGTTTTCCGTTGTTATCCATTGTTATAGTTTTTACGTATTAGTAAATTATTATTAGACATTTATCATGTACTAAAATTAAGAATTAAAAGACCTGAAATAACATGAGATACATTTTTTAAAATTATAATTAAATTGATAAAACTTATTATAAAATTTTATTCAATAGCTTAGATAAATAATTAGACTGCTTCATCAAATGTAATGTCCTTAAAAAAATCTTTCGTTATTCTAACAAAATCGATAATTAATGAGATTAACCTATTAAATATTCCTATTTTAGATTTTCAAATAAAAAACAAAAAAATGGCAAACATAACATTGGGCGGAAACCCTGTAAAAACATCAGGGGAATTACCAACAGTAGGATCTCAAATTTTGGATTTTGAACTTGTAGCAACAGATTTATCTACGAAGACATTATCAAATTTTGAAGGAAGTAAACTTATACTAAATATATTTCCTAGCGTTAACACAGGTGTATGTGCAGCATCTGCGAGACAATTTAATACAGAAGCAAGTACATTAGAGAACACAAAAGTTTTATGTGTTTCAAGAGATTTACCATTCGCCCAAGATCAATTTTGTGCCGCTGAAGGATTAGAAAACGTCATCATGCTATCTGATTTTAAAACAGGGAAATTTGGAAAAGACTATGGTGTTATTATGATTAATGGTGCTTTTGATGGGTTATTATCACGTTCGGTAATCGTTACTGACGACTCTGGAAAAGTACTGTACACGGAACAAGTTTCTGAAACTGGAGACGAACCAAATTACAAAGCCGCTTTAAAAGCGCTTTAGAATGCCTAAAAAAGAATCATTAATAATAAACCGATTGAAAAGCGTAGGGTATGCTTTTAAAGGCGTATACTTACTTTTAAAAACTGAAGCCAGTATAAAAATTCAGTTCGTCATAGCTATTATAGTAACACTCGCCGGGTTTTATTATAACATTTCTTCAAATGAATGGATTGCTCAAGTTTTGGCTATCGGAATGGTAATGAGCATCGAAGGGATTAACACCGCCATTGAAGAAATGGCCAACTTTATTCACCCTGAGCGTCATAATAAAATAGGTCTAATTAAAGATATTGCTGCAGGGGCTGTTTTTATAGCCTCTGTATTTGCAAGTATTATTGGTCTAATTATTTACTTGCCAAAGGTTTTTTGAAATACAAGAGTATATATAATTTAATTAAAAAAATCTCGATTTTTATAGAGGTTAACTCAAGTAAATATTTTAAACGGATTGCTTTGGCAATTTTTTAAAATAAAGTTTCGTTAACGTTAGTAATTTGTATTTTTGTTGCATTGCTACAATCACTCTATAACAATCTCATTTTAAAGAATGAATCTTTAAACAACCAAACGTTAATGGCCAAAAGCAAAACTAAAAGAGCACCTAGAAGAAAATTAAAATCGTTAAGTTTTAAGTTATCTAGCCCACATAAGTTGGTATTAGGAAGTTTTCTTGTGATTACTGGTTTGTTGCTTTTTATTGCGTTTGTTTCCTTCCTATTTACAGGTGAAGCAGACCAAAGTACATTAGCTGATTTCGCCTCTCGAGAGATTAAAACTCAAAACTGGCTTAGTAAATCTGGTGCGTGGTTAAGCGATTTTTTTATTCAACGTGGTTTTGGTGTTGCATCCTTTATATTTTCTGGATTAGTCTTTTTATCTGGTATTTATGTTTTAATGAATATCAACAAATCAAAACTTAGAAGACATTGGTTTTGGGGCATCTTTATTATCATTTGGCTATCTGTTCTTTTAGGATTCTTTGGAAACAAAAATGATATTCTTGGTGGTACTGTTGGTTTTGAAATCAATAATTTTCTTCAAGATTACATTGGTAAAATAGGGACTCTACTCCTACTTTTATTTGGATTGATAACCTATTTAGCTATTCGTTTTAAGTTGACTTTCGAGAGCTTTACACGTGTTTTTAAGTCTGCTAAAAAAGATTTTGAAGATGACCTTTCAGAATTTAATAAAGATAGTATTGTCTCCTTTGACAACAGTTTATCTGATGAAGCTGAAGCTATAAAATCAGCTCATGAAATTTCATTAAAAACTAAAAAACCAGAATCTAAACCGACTAGTAATGCAAAAATAGAATCTGCTCCTTTAGAAGTAAAAATACCTGAACCAGAAATTGAAGAAGAGCCTGAACTTGAAATAAAAGTTGAAGCTGTTAAGGAAGAAATATCGGAAACAGACAATCTAGCGAATAAATTAGTTGAAGATTTCGGACAGTTTGACCCAACTTTAGAACTCGCAAAATATCAATTCCCCACACTTGATTTATTAAAGAAATATGATACTGGAGGCATAACCATTAATCAAGAGGAATTAGAAGAAAACAAAAACAAAATTGTTGATACTTTAAGTAATTATAAGATTGGTATTGCCAGTATAAAGGCGACTATAGGACCAACAGTTACACTTTATGAAATTGTACCTGATGCTGGTGTTCGTATTTCAAAAATTAAAAATTTAGAAGATGATATAGCCTTATCGCTTTCGGCTTTAGGGATTAGAATTATAGCTCCAATTCCTGGAAAAGGGACTATTGGTATTGAAGTGCCCAACAAAAATGCTACCATCGTTTCGATGCGTTCTGTGATTTCATCAAAGAAATTTCAAAGCTCAGAAATGCAATTACCTATTGCTTTGGGTAAAACAATTAGCAACGAAACTTTTGTAGTAGATTTAGCCAAAATGCCACATTTGCTTATGGCAGGTGCTACTGGCCAAGGAAAATCTGTTGGTTTAAATGCGGTTTTAACATCATTACTTTACAAAAAACATCCGGCTGAAGTAAAATTTGTTTTAGTTGACCCAAAAAAGGTAGAATTAACACTTTTTAATAAGATTGAACGTCACTATTTAGCAAAACTTCCAGATAGTGAAGAAGCTATAATCACAGATAATACAAAGGTTATCAATACACTAAATTCACTTTGTATTGAAATGGATAACCGTTATGAACTTCTAAAAAATGCATTTTGTAGAAATATAACTGAATACAATGCGAAATTTAAAGCTAGAAAATTAAATCCTAATGATGGACATCAATTCCTACCATACATTGTTTTGGTTGTTGATGAGTTTGCAGATTTAATTATGACTGCAGGTAAAGAGGTTGAAACTCCTATTGCACGTTTAGCGCAATTAGCACGTGCCATTGGTATTCATTTGATTATCGCAACACAAAGACCGTCTGTGAATGTAATTACTGGTATTATAAAAGCAAATTTCCCTGCACGTATAGCTTTTAGAGTAACTTCTAAAATTGATTCGCGTACCATTTTAGATGGCTCTGGAGCCGACCAACTTATTGGGCGTGGTGATATGCTCTACACACAAGGGAACGAATTAATACGTGTACAATGTGCTTTTGTTGACACACCTGAAGTAGAGAGAATCACAGATTATATTGGTTCTCAAAAAGCGTATCCTGATGCTTATTTACTCCCAGAGTATGTTGGTGAAGAAAGTGGCACAAGTCTTGATATAGACATCTCAGATAGAGACAAACTATTTAAAGATGCAGCAATAGTTATTGTAACGGCACAACAAGGTTCGGCATCATTATTACAACGAAAGCTAAAATTGGGCTATAATAGAGCTGGCAGATTGATTGATCAGTTAGAAGCAGCAGGAATAGTTGGTAATTTTGAAGGTAGTAAAGCAAGACAAGTTTTAGTTCCAGATTTAACGGCCTTAGATAAACTTTTAGAAGACGAAATATAATTAACAAGAAAAATGAAAAAAATCTTAATCTTATTTGTAATCACAATTTCTGTTAACGCTTTGGCTCAAAACAAGGCGAACACCTTATTGAATGAAGTTTCAGAGAAGGTAAAAAGTTATGATAATATTTCATTAGACTTTAAATACACTTTAGAAAATACTTCAGAAAACATAAAACAAGAAACCAAAGGCGATGTTGTGATGCAAGGTGATAAATACAGATTAAATATTCTTGGTGTCACTCGTTTATTTGATGGACAGACACTATACGCTATAAGTGCTGAAGATGAAGAAGTTACCATATCATCAGATAATGATGATGAAAATGATGCCATTACTCCTAGTAAAATGTTGTCTTTTTATGAAGACGGATACTCTTATAGTTTAGATATAACACAAAACATAAACGGTAGAAAAATTCAATATGTAAAATTAACACCAATCGATTCTAATTCAGAAATAAAGAATCTTCTATTGGGGATCGACGCACAAACGAAACATATTTATAACTTAATTCAACTTGGTAAAAACGGCACAAAAACGACGCTTGTTGTTAATTCTTTTAAAACAAATGCCCCTTTATCAAAAACCTTATTTACCTTTGATGCCAATAAATACAAAGATTATTACATCAATAAATTAGATTAGGTTCACGTTTGAAAATACTAGACCGTTACATACTAACCACATACCTTAAAACTTTTCTCAGCGTGTTTGTTATACTCATGCTGATATTTGTTTTACAAACTATTTGGCTTTACATAAAAGAGTTGGCCGGTAAAGACTTAGATATCATGGTGATTATTAAGTTTTTGATGTACTTTATGCCTAAACTTATCCCTCTAGTTTTGCCACTTACCATCCTTCTAGCTTCTATTATGGTGTTTGGTAATTTTGCCGAAAATTATGAGTTTGCCGCCATGAAATCCACAGGTATTTCGTTGCAACGTGCCATGTCTGGTCTTAGTGTTTTTATTGTTGGCTTAGGTATTTTAACCTTTTTCTTTTCAAATAATATCATTCCATGGGCAGAACTTAATTCTTATAATTTAAGAAAAAACATCGCGAAAATTAAACCTGCTATGTTACTCGCAGAAGGACAATTTAACTCTGTCGGCACATACAATATTAAGTTCGCAGAGAAATATGGGGATCGTGATCAATTTCTAAAAGATGTAACCATTCATTTAAAAGGAAATGATGGTAGAACTAATGCCACAGTTATCAAATCTAAAACTGGAGAGCTTGCTAGTGATGAAGATTCTAATGTTTTAAAACTTATTTTAAGTGATGGTCATTACTACAGCGATTTCCTACCTAAAGATAGAAAAGCTAGGAATAGAAAACCATTTGCAAAAAGTACTTTCGAAACAAAAATCATAAATATTGATTTATCAAAAATTAATAATGTTGATTTTGACGAGCAGTCTCAAACTAATAAATACAATATGTTGGACATTGGTGGTTTGAACAAGACCATTGATTCACTCGTTATTAAATATAATAACGAACATGAAACCTTTTCTAAAACTTTACAATTAAGATCTGGTCTTGACAAGAAGCAATTAGCATACAAAACAGCTACTGACTCTAGCTATACAGGACCCGTTTTGGAACTTTTTAATACAAAAAGGAGCATTGAAATGGTTGATTTAACCCTTAAATCGATGACTAGCTCAAAACAACTTATTGTTTCCAAAGACAATACGATGAAAAACTCAAGGGCATGGCTTAACAGACATGTTATTTCACTACATGAGAAATTTGCTTTAGGTTTTGCTTGTGTTATATTGTTTTTTGTTGGCGCCCCGCTAGGTGCTTTAATTCGCAAAGGTGGTTTAGGTTTACCTATGGTAATCGCTATTCTTCTGTTTTTAACCTATCATTTCATTGGAATTTTCGCAACAAATAGCGCAAAAAACGGAGGTTTTAACCCAATAATAGCGCCTTGGTTTTCAACTTTAGTCATGTTTCCTCTAGGGCTTTTCTTAACTAAAAGAGCTACTGCAGATAGAGGTCTATTTGAATTTGGAAATGTTTTAGAACCTTTAAAGAAGGCTTTAAAAATCAAAGAAAAAAATAGTATCGATTATAAATTTTTATTGGATCATGAAAATGATGAATTGCTAGATGTTATCAATAATTATGATACACTTGGTCATCAAGAAGACATAAGATATCACGCTATACAACTTCTAAATTCAAGAGGAGTACAAACTGATGAACTCAGAAATAATGGTGTACATATCAGTGAAACTTATGACACTTCCGAGGCTATAAAAAAGAACTATAATGAACATTCAAAATTTGCTATAGTTCTCTATACAATTAGTTTAATATTGTTAGTCTTATTCTTTGTTCTTAAAAATAATAAGTTACCATCTTTAGCAACCCCTTCATTACAACTAAGTTTTGTTGCATTAGTATTATTCATTATTTATTATCTCAAATCGATTATTAATATGTTTCAGTTTTATAATCATATCAACAAAAACCATAAAAAACCCAATATATTACGTTTAATAATTGGGCTTCCTTTTTATTTCATTAGTCATCTATTTTTGAATGAGAAAATGAAAGGCGACTTAAAAGTAAATTGTTTAGAATCTTTAAAATAAGCCATATCTTTGTACTATGATGGCGCATACTATGACACAAAAAGTAAAACAAGAGTTTAAGCTTAATACGATACACGAAGCTATTGACGACATTAGAAACGGAAAAATCATTATTGTCGTTGATGATGAAAACCGTGAAAATGAAGGTGATTTTTTAGCTGCTGCCGATAAGGTAACTCCAGAAATGATAAACTTTATGGCAACTCATGGTAGAGGGCTTATTTGTGCACCATTAACTGAGAATAGATGTAAAGAATTAGAACTAAACATGATGGTTCGTAATAACACTGACCCTTTGGAAACGGCCTTTACTGTGTCGGTAGATTTAAGAGGAAACGGTGTTACCACAGGTATTTCAGCAAGCGATAGAGCGAAAACAGTACAAGCTTTAATCAATAACGACACAAAACCCTTCGATTTAGCAAGACCTGGTCATATTTTTCCATTAGTTGCAAAAGAGGGTGGTGTTTTACGACGCACGGGACATACCGAGGCTGCTATTGATTTTGCAAGATTAGCTGGATTACAACCTGCCGGAGTGATTGTAGAAATCATGAATGAAGATGGAACTATGGCGCGTTTACCTCAGCTTTTTAAAGTAGCAAAAAAGCTTGATTTAAAAATTGTATCCATAGAAGATTTAGTAGCATATAGAATGCAACACGATTCTTTAATTGAGAAAAAAGAAGATTTTCAAATCGAAACACGCTTTGGAAGTTTTAGATTAAGAGCCTACAAGCAAACTACAAATAAACAAGTGCATATTGCTTTAACTAAAGGCCAATGGAAAGATGATGAAGAGGTCCTTACAAGAATTAATTCTACGTTATTTAATAATGACGTTTTAGGTACACTTACCAATAATGCAGATAAGCAATTGGACGATATGTTTAAAGTAATAGATGACGCTGGTAAAGGTGCTATATTATTTATCAATCAAGAATCGCAATCTATGAACATTTTGAGTAGACTGTCTTTTTTAAAGGAACATCAAACATCTAATAAAGTAGCCAGAGCACCTAGAATTAATATGGATAATAGAGATTTTGGTATTGGAGCCCAAATTCTACATGATTTAAATATTCATAAACTCAAATTGATTTCAAACACAGAACAAACTAAGCGTGTTGGATTAATTGGTTACGGTTTAGAAATTGTTGAGTACGTTAAATATTAAATTCAGAACATATATAAATTAAAAAAACTCAGAATATAATTAAATTCTGAGTTTTTTTGTTCGATTTAAGATATGTAGCATTATTTAACTATTATCTTCTTTACTGTTCTAAAATCATCAGAATATATATTTAACAAATACATTCCAGGTTTTAGGTTATTTAACTTTATTGATTTAGTAGAATTTGTTTCTTTTAGAATGAACTTCCCTAAAAAATCATAAAGTTCTAACTTATCAATATTTAAATCAGTCTGTATATTAATTTCTGAGCTCGCAGGATTAGGATACACTTTAAATGAATTTGCTAATATATCTTTGGTGTTTAAGGTATTATTTTGATAGATTCTTACATAATCAATAACCATAGGGCTTTGTGTAAATCCTGAATCTATAGTGCCTGCAATACCACCCATAGCAATGTTTAACAAAATGTATTGGTCTTTTGAAAATGGCCATGTACTAGAATTTTTAGTTGATGGGTTATAAGTATAAAACGCTATACCATCTACTAAAAACGTAATTTGATTAGGAGACCAATTAACAGAATATACATGCCAATTTACTGCAACATCACTAATTTGCTGAGAGCGATAATTCACAGTAGCTCCTGAGCTTGAAGGCGTATGCAAAGCGCTTGATGTATGGTTTACTGCCCCTAAACCATGCTCCATAATATCAATCTCTCCACATGCTGGCCAACCTGTTGTACCAAAACCTTGAGTCTGCCAATATGCTCCACTTTCACTAATGTTTTTTCCTAAAGTCCAAATAGCAGGCCAAGTCCCATTCCCACTTGGTAATTTTGCTTTAACATCTACTCTTCCATAAGTAAATGCAAATTTAGAGTTTAACCTTGCAGAAGTATATTGCTTCGTACGTCCTTGATCTGTAAAGGGTTCCTTTATGGCAACAATATTTAAAAATCCGTTATCTACAAAAGAGTTTTCTATTCGGTTAGTATAATGTTGTTCTTCTCCATTAAACCAGCTACCCCCTGCTGGTAATTGCGTTTGGTGAAACCAATTGGTTGAATTAATAGCTCCATTTGTATCAAACTCATCTGCCCAAACTAAATCGGTATAAACGACATCAAGTTCATTAGGATCTGTAGGTATAGAACCATCATCAATGTCGTCAATTAAAAAAGTACCAGGAGTGGTACTTCCATCATCTATTCTAATAGCTATCCTATTATATTTACCGATACCACCAATAGTTGAAAAATCGTAAGTTAATTCAGTCCAACTATTCCGAGAGGACACAGTTGCTCCTAATTCAATATTTGGATTTCCTCCATTCTCTAACTTTAATATTATGGTATGCGAATTAGGATCAAACGCGTAAAACATTAATGTTATGGTATTTTCGACATCTAAGTCAATAGGTCTTGTTAAATCTATGTAATGCCCTTGTTCTGAAGGAGAATTTGAACGATTAAACTGTCCTACATTATTATTTGAGTCTGATGGGGATGGGACAGTTGCAAATGTACTTCCACCCCAAAAACTAAAATTATCTGAACCATCAGAAAAATCTATTGGCATTTGTTGAGAAAACGATAATTGAAAAACTAATAAAAATGCAGTAAGGGGTATGGTAAATTTGTTATTCATAAAATGTAAGTTATATTATTTAACAAATATACTTTTTAATCATCCTGAATGATGAAATACAAACCTATACAAAACCTATACATTTTTATCTTTTAGACGGTTTCTCTAATTATTTGGCTCATTTTATTGGCTCTTTCACGAACTTCATCCTCTGTCCAAGATAGTTTTATTAAACAAGATATATTTCTGGCGATATAGTGATCTGATTCTGAAAAGTCTCTAGTTTTAAGATCTTCTAAACCTTTTTTCACTTCTGTGGAAATTGGATATAATGATTTTAATTCTTTTAAATGATTCCATGCCCTAATATAATGCCAATTGTTATCGTAATAATTCCAACAAGCATCTACCCCACTTTCTTTAAAACCTAGGATAACTTTTCTGGCTATTTCTAAATCTGGTAAAAAGAAATTTAAAAAGGCACAACTTTCTTCTCCGCCTTCCGGTACGGTTCTAAATGTAACTTCTGGAATTTCAGACAGTGCCTCACGCAATATACTGAAGTTTCGTTTTTGAATCTCTAAGAATTCTGGTAAGCGTTTTACTTGCGCTAAACCAACTGCTGCATGAAGTTCTGAAATCCTAAAATTATAACCTAAAAAGGGATGTGTTTCTGCCCCTCTATCACTACCAACATGGTCATGACCATGATCGCTGTAATGGTCGGCGTTTAAATAATACGCTTTATTGTTTGTAATTACGGCACCACCTTCGCCACAGGTTATGGTTTTCACAAAATCGAATGAGAAACATCCTAAATCTCCTATGCTTCCTAGTGGTTTACCTTTATATTTTCCACCAATGGCTTGACAGGCATCTTCTACTAATAATAAATTATGTTTAGTACACACTTTTTGCAATGCGTCCATATTTGCCATACTACCACACATTTGTACGACCATAACAGCTTTTGTTTTAGTTGTAATGGCTTTTTCTACAGCTTCTGGGTTTAAACATAACGTATCATCTACATCTACCAAAACAGGAATGGCTCCTAGCATCATAATAGCTTCAAAACTGGCTACAAACGTAAACGTCGGCATAATAACCTCATCGCCTGCGCCTACCCCAGCAGAGGCCAATGCTACAGATACTGCTGCTGTTCCGCTAGAAACGAGTTGTACGTGTTTAGATTGAAAAGTATTTTGTAATTCGAATTCTAACTCCTTAGCTTTCCAATGGCCATTTCGCATACCATCAAAACCATAACGCATAAGTACGCCATTGTCTAATACATCGTTTACTTCTTTTCGCTCTAAATCTCCAAATAATTCAAATCCTGGCATAATTTATTTTTTATAACTCAATAACAGTTTCTGAAATTGATTTTCTAACTTTTTTAAGTTCAGCAAACATATCATCAGCCGCTCGATACCCAACTGGTAATAACAAAACTGATTTTAATCCTTTTTCTTGTAATTGAAGTAGCTCGTCAAACCTAGCTGGAACAAATCCTTCCATAGGGCAAGCATCAATATCTTCAATTGCACAAACAGTCATCAAATTACCAAGTGCAATATAAGCCTGGTTTTTAGACCAATTTTGACGTTCTTCAACAGTCATTCCATTCATCGTTTTCATTAAGCTTTCTCTAAATGGATTTAGAATCTTGTCTGATGTATTTCGGGTATTTTTTATATTGTTATAATAATCTACCACATCTGAATTAATTATGTTGTCTTTAATACAAATAACTAGTAAATGTGAAGCTTCTGCAACCTGTTTTTGATGATATGAATGTGGTACTAAATTATCTCGTACTTCTTTGTCGCTAACAATTAGCATAGTTATAGTTTGCAAACCAAATGAAGTCGCCGTTAAATTAAATGCTTCTTTTAACGTATTTAGTTTAGCATTAGATAGCTTTTTAGTTGTATCAAATTTTTTAGTAGCATAACGCCACTTTAATTTATCAATGGTATTCATATATTTATAAATCTTTATTGCAAAAATAAGCTTTGAAATGTGTTTTTTTATAACAATATTAAATTAATTAGGTTTAAGATTTTCTGTAAAAAATATTCTTAAAAAGTTTGTTTTTTATTTGAATAGAATGAAAAAGGACGCTATATTTGCACCCGCATTCAGGCAAATAGCTTGATTAGGCACTCAAGGAGAATTGGCAGAGTGGTCGAATGCGGCAGTCTTGAAAACTGTTGAGGGTCACACCTCCGGGGGTTCGAATCCCTCATTCTCCGCAATACAAAACCTCAATATATTGATAATCAATATTTTGGGGTTTTTTAGTACGCATATTTGTACGATTTATGTATTGCTAGCACATTATGTCGTGTCATTTAAAAAAATAAAAGTTTTTTTATCAGCAACATTCCCTACACCTTATAAACCTTTGAAGCCATATCAGAAAAACGCCAAAAAAATCAGAACTAAAACTTGTAAATCTCACACCCCGGTCTAAAAAATATCACTTTTCTTTTGGTGTAGGTCTTCGTGAGATGTTGTATACCCTTGGGGTTCTGGATGTTTTATAAAATTTTTTCCTGTAGTATAAGAGGTATTTATTTGGTCTCTAGTTAATAGCTCAAAATCAACTCTCTTTATAATCAAAACTCATATTGTAATATAATTCCTTAAATTTGAGTGAACATATAATAGATATATAGTTACCAGTAACTATATACAGAGGTTGGCAGTAATTTACGAGAACGAATAAGAATGAAACTTGAACTCTATCAAATAGATGCATTTACGGATGAAATATTCGGTGGAAACCCAGCCTGTGTAGTTCCTTTAAAAGATTGGTTACCTGATAGCACATTGTTGAAAATCACTAAAGAAAATGCTGTTGCTGAAACTGCTTTTTTTGTAGACAATGGTGATAAAATACATTTGCGATGGTTTACTCCAGAAATTGAAATGGACTTATGCGGACACGCAACACTTGCGACTGCTCATTGTCTAAAGTCAATTTTAAACTATCCTAAAGACAAAATAATATTTGAAACATTGAGTGGAGATTTGAATGTTACTATAAAAAATGATTTATATAGTTTGGACTTACCTTCAAGAATACCCATTGTTTCAGAATTACCTGAAATAATTAAAAAATCATTAAATATACAACCGAAAGAAGTTTATAAATCAAGAGATTATTTATTGGTTTACGAAACAGAGCAAGAAGTTGAAAACATCAAAATTGAGAGACAAATATTTGACCAAATAAATCTTGATCCTGGCGGAGTAATTATTACAGCAAAAGGAGAAAACTGTGATTTTATATCGAGATTCTTTACACCTCAAGCATCGATTTTAGAAGACCCTGTAACAGGTTCAGCTCACTGTTCATTAATTCCATTTTGGTCATTAAAACTTGGAAAAAATGAATTAAATGCAATACAAATTTCCGATAGAATTGGAAAATTACAATGCCAAAACAGAAAAGATAGGGTAATAATACGTGGAAAAGCGAAAACATATTCAATTGGAAATCTATGGACAGAATAAAAACTACAGCCAAACATGGCTATAATTAATGCGGGTTTTGGTGCTTAACCCAAAGTTTAGGGGTTTTAACCAAGTCCAACAAATCTTTTTGATATCTTAATTTAATAAATATATTTTACCATAAATAATTGTTAACTCCTCTATCTATGCAATTACCATATGAAAACCCTGAATTCATTCTTTGTCCGGTAACCGTAAACTCATCTTGGCCGCCACTACAGGTATTGATGTGTTTTACAGTTAAAGTATTTTCATATTGTATTGATTATCGCTTTTTATCCGACATTCACATTGAAGAAATAACCAACTAGAGCCGTTAGTCCCATTGCGATGGTTCCCCAGAACGTAATTCGGATTATCGCTTTCCCGATACTCGAACCACCTGTTCTAGCAGCTAATGCTCCTAAAATTATTAGAAAAAATAGTGCAAAACCGTAAAGTGAATATTCTATACTTTTTAAGGGAAGAAAGAGCGTAACTAAAAAAGGAAGCAATCCTCCAATCGTAAATGCTGTACCAGAAGCAAATGCAGCTTGCATAGGTTTAGCTTGGCTAATTTCATTAATTCCTAATTCGTCTCTAATATGCGCCCCTAAAGCATCGTGTTCCGTTAACTCTTTGGCTACCGTTAAGGCAGTATCCTTTTTCAGACCTCTTTTTTCATAAATTTCAGATAGTCTTTGTAATTCGATTTCTGGCATGTCCTTTAGTTCTTGTTTTTCACGTTCGATATCGCCTTTTTCAACATCTGTTTGCGAACTTACAGAAACATATTCTCCAGCGGCCATTGATAAAGTACCAGCAACTAGTCCAGCTAATGTTGCCAAAATAACAGGCTCTCGCAGATCACTGGCAGCAGCAACTCCAATTGCAATACTTGCCGTAGATAAAATTCCATCATTAGCTCCAAGCACAGCAGCTCTTAACCAATTACTTCTATGTATATAATGATTATCTAAATAATTGTCTAATTCATCTGTTTTCTCTGCCATCTGTTCTGTTTTTTTAAATTACACACGATAATTGAATATAGGCACTTGCCATAACCACACTATATAAATTCAAATGTAGTATTCTGTCTGAAGGTGCAAAATGATAAATGTCATTCACATCAGCAGCAGGGGCCCTATATCAACACTATAAATTATTCTAGAGAAAAGGTTGCGGAATATCGTATTGAAACTATTTAAATTTTTCGGAATACTTATACAGACTATAACTGTATTTAGAACTTCTTACATCGGTTATGCCTTAATACTGTGTGTTATAAGCTACCTCACAAAATAATCCCTCCATATAATTCTAAAGGTTTTTTTTCTAGGGTAATCGCTTTGGATGTGCTCTTAACTATTATAATCATTCGTACTAATTTGTTAAAAACTGTTAAAATATTACTTTGTTATGCATAGTACTGTAACAAAACATAATTGTTGTCGTCTATAGAGTATAATACAATTTAAATATAGAAATTATGAGAACTTTAAACAACAATCAAATTACCCAGAAATTAAGCTCTACCAAAGCTTTTGTTTGGAACAGTAAAAGACGTTACAAATAAATCTTTTAGAAAATTAAACAACTTTATAATAAAACCATCAAAATATAGAAATCATGAGAACTTTAAAAAACAATCATTTTCCCAGAAGCTTTAATAAAACAAGACATACCACTTGGAATGCCATAAGACGATATAAATAATCTTTAAATCATCAATCATTATAAATCAAAGGACGCTGTTAATTCACGTCCTTTTTTTTATTAAAGTTTTAAAGCATACTTATCAAGGCTATGGTCGTATTTAAAATATCTTACTTCGGCCATAGTGTCTTGTATAACGGGTAACTTTTTTAGACCTTTAACTAAAAATTAAATTTATCTTTACATCAAATATAAATAATATGGAAAAACCAACTATTGCTGGAAAAACACCACTACCTGTTGAATTAGAAGCTGGAAAAACTTATGCCTGGTGTTCATGTGGAGAATCTACGAATCAACCGTTTTGCGATGGGTCTCACAAAGGTTCTGCTTTTGTCCCAAAAGTTTTTGTAGCAGAAGAAACAAAAACAGCATATTTATGTAATTGTAAACATACGTCTAAACCCGCATTTTGCGATGGTTCACATAAAAATCTGTAGAATTTATTAATAAAAAAGAGGTGCTAACACACTTTTATTAGTTTTTTCTATAATTCGTTTGTATTTTATAGTTAAGTATTGGTATGCCAAACTGTTATGCGGTCATTGGTTAATAATTGGTCAAAACGTTCCTGTATCTGAATTGTTTTTACCAGACCTAATGCGAAATCTGCTCGAAGTTTTCTAATCGATTTCCTTTTCAGGTCTAATGCCAATTTTTGAGCCTAATTCTAATGCTTTTGGAAAATCATCAAGTCGTTTAATGCCCGTTTACCATATGGTATTGTAGATGGCATCTTCTACATTTTTACCCCTTAAAAGTTTACTCAGTTATTTGTAATGCTTGTTTTTAGAGCATCAAGCACAATAATGGAATCAACAAACCACAATCTATTTGCTTTTATTATAGGTATACAAAAGTGTTTACTACTTAAACAGGGCTAGGTATCTAAACCATAAGTCTTAAAATTTAATTTTAGATAACTAATTAGAGCTTTTCAATTAAAGGTTTTTAATTACAAATATCAGGTCTCAATTAGCATCTATTAACGTGTAGTACATAATAGAGGGATGTTGATATATTATTAAATGAAAAAAGAGAGTAATTCGACCAAGAAACCTCTCTTTTTTACATCATTATATGGTTATTAATTAATTCAAATAATGCTAAAGCAAAATTACCTAGTTTATAACGATCTAAACATGATAAAAATCATCAAAACCAATAAGTTATTTATAAATATTAGTAAGTGTTGTACAATTATTTATGCACTTATTAACTTGTAGTGAATAAATGGGACATTGGCGTAAATGACTAACAAAAAAAAAGAAGCGCTCTCTCACAAGTAACCTCTTTCTTTAGCATCTATATAATATAATAACTAATTAAAAATAAAATAATGCTAAAGCAAAATTACCTAGTTTGTAACTATTATAATATGATAAAAATCATCAAAAGCAATAAATTATCATAAATATTAGGTAACCTTTTGCAACTAATTAAGCAACTATTAACTTGATAAATAATAAAAGAAAAAGAGAGGCTTGCTTTCTTAACTGCAACCTCTCTTTAACACAATATTCAAATTGAGTTAGTCACTCTTTATAACCTCATGAAATAAGATGAAAACAAAATTAATTATCTTATAATGATCTGAACATGATAAATATCATTTACTAAAATGGTATTGTTCTATATTTTGTACTTCGAACGGAAGCATACATTTGTTTACTAACGTAGTTTCTAAATTTAACGAAGGGTTTTGTATAGTTTGATAATTATGTTATTTGTATGCTTCTGTTTAGTTTTACACCTTTAAGAACGTGGTATTTATAACCCGTTTTGATGCAAACATATATATCTGTTTTAATGGGTCATTTTGATTATATAAATTCTAACCTGATTTAAAAAAAATAGGTTGTACCTAATCCAATTCCAGTTGAACCAAAACCCAACTCAGGAGCGAAATTTGTGTGGCAATCTTTCAAAATTTTAAAACAAAGACAAAAAAAAGGACCACTATTACTAGTGACCCCTTTTTCATAACTCTCCCAAAGAATTATTAATAGCAGTGTAAAAATATACAATTAATGCATGAATTAACTTACCAATTAGTTAATGCCTTAGATATAGCAATTGCCGTTTTAATTACAGAATTAATCGTCAAATTCTGCGATATCTAGATTTAAGGCTATGGTTGTTCCTTGCTCTTTTTCAGATTCTATAGTAAAGAAATTATTTGCTGAGGTGCCCAATAAACTTAGTCGTTCTCTTAATAATTTGAGACCTTTAGACTGATGTAATTGACCCGACAGTGTGGTGCCCATACCTTTACCATTATCTTTTATAATACACTTTAGAACATTGTCATTTCTGAAGAACGAAATACTTAGTTCTGGCTTGGGGTGGGTTTTTTCAAACGCATGTACAAATGCATTCTCAATAAAAGGCTGAAGCAACATAGGTGGTAAATGAACCTCATCGATGTCAAGGTCGCTGTAATCAAAGTGAACCTTAACCCTATTGTTAAAGCGCATGTTTTCTAAAGTAACATAAGATTGTAAATAGCTTATTTCTTCAGATAGACTTATAAATTGAAGCGAGGAATGATCGAGTGTTTTTCTAATTAATTTCGCGAATTCAGACAAGTACAACAACGCATTATCAACATCATTATCGATTATATAATTCTGAATAGAATTTAAGGCATTAAAGGCAAAATGCGGATTCATTTGTGAGCCCAAGGCCTCGAGCTTGGTTTCTATAAGTCGCTTTTGAATTTTAGCTTTTTCTGCTTCTCTAACTTGAATTACCGAAACACGTTTTTTATACACAAATAAAAGAGATGATGCTGTAATCACGAACATCAATACATTAAACCACCATGTTTTCCAGAATGGAGGTAAGATGGTGATACTTGCCAATTTTGACTGCGTAATTAAACCAGAGTTAAAATCTTTAGTACTAACGTTAACCTCAAATTCCCCATATGGTAGATAAGGTAAATTAATACGCTTAGAGTCCACCACTTTATTCCAAGTGGTATCAAGGCCTGTGATGCTATAACTAAATTCTAATTTTTCAGGAAATGGGTGATTATAACTAACAAACTGAAGCTCTAGATTGTTTTGATTATAAGGCAGTTTAAACTGAGGTGCAGTTTGGGTAAACCATGTTTTGTCTTCTTTAAGATATTCAGACTGATTCACATTTATACGGTTTAACGCCAAGGTTGCATTGTGGTTAAAATTGCTCGTCAATGCATCCATGTCTAAGGTATAATAACCTTCAACGGTACTGATATACAATTTATCTTCTAAGACCTTAGCCGCCTTAAAATCAATCATACTTAAGCCTTGCTCTTGGTTAATAAATTGATGCCTTTTCCCTGTAATAATATTAAGACCAAGCTCTGTCCCAACGAGAACCGCATCTTTATAAGACTCAAGAAACAATATGGATGTACTACTATAGGCAGACCTATCGAACTCCTGTTCTATTTTAAATCCATTATTAAGATTAACAAGAAATAATTTACCCGAATTAGTTGCGATATAGAGTTTGTTCAATGTCTTAGAAGCACTTATAAACTGTATTTCCTTTTCTTTAAAATCACCAGACTCATATAGAGACTTAAATTCGCTGTAATCATAAGAATACAGGCCGTTAGTGGGTGACGACAAATAAAGTTTATTTTTAGTGGTTACCATATCTGTAATATGGAATGGGTTGTTCTTATTGTCAGTGCTAAGTCTTAATTCATTATTAGGGTCCCAATTGTAATAAATAGGGTTATTTATGATATCCTGATATATAATGATTCCCCCATATGGAATTGCTACAATAAGATTGTTAGACGCATCAACATTAATAATAGTTGTCCGTGATGGATAGAAATTTATTTTTTTTGTTTCAAGAGTAAGTCTGAAAATTCCGTAATTCGTAGTAATCCAAATAGATTGATCTTTAATAAATAATTTATAAAACACAAAACTTTCTGGTGTGACTTCTAATGTTAAGACTTCAAAATACAATTTTGAATGTTTTTTGGTAAAATTAGTAATCACGTCCAAAAATTCTTTTGAAGTGATATCAAAAGACCCTTTTGAAGACGCTATGCTTAGGCCTGCACTATGTAAAAGCACTAAATCGTCATCAATACGCTCAAAATCAGAAACAACCTTACCTTCAGCGCTATTGAATTTGATACTAGCATCAAGGTCTACACTATAAAGCCCTTGATCTTGGGTGCCCACATAAAGCCTTTTAAAATCGGTATCGTAAAAAAACCGTCTTATTTGGTGACTCTCAATACCAAAGGCTGAAGTCATGTCTATGAATTCGTCATTGACTAACTTATAGACACCTCCGTCATTAGAGTGAACACCCCAAGCAGCAACATAAATAGACGCGTCTTCGGCTTTAAAATAATCCCACACTATAGATTTTCCAAAGGTTTTGTTATGGGGCTTATGAGTTAAAAACTCTTGCATAGTATAAGAATCAAGAGCGCCAATATTTGACTTAAGTCTACCAGATACACCATTTGCATCATTAGCAGAATAAAGCGTGTCCCCATTAAGGAATAAAGAAAATATAGATGACCTTTTGTAATGATCTACTTCTCTAACTTTTAAGAGCTCGTTTGCTTCACGATTTAATTTATAGAAACCGCTGCGATATGTTGCTAAATAGAGCTCATCCTTGTATTGAATAAAACCCATAATTTGAAACCTATCGTGATGTGTTTCTAGTTCTGTAACCGCTTCTGTTTTTAAATCTAGAATAAACAAGCCTTTTTCGGTACCAATTAACAATAGGTCATTATAGATATATAGCTTTCTTACTCGACTAGTTTTAAGATTTTCATTTTGAGTAATAGGTGTAAAATGTTTACCATCAAATTTTGTAACACCACCACCAAAAGTGCCAAACCATAGTGTGCCTGATGCATCTTCTTTAATGTCCCAAACCGCATTATTAGAAAGCCCATCTTCACTATAAAAATTAGTAATGCCGTTATTGTCAATTTTTGCAAGACCATTCTGTGTCCCTACCCACAAAAAACCTCTGGAATCCTTATAAATAGCCTCTACTTGATTGTTTGGTAATCCATCTATCGTAGATATATTTTTAGATGGATATTTCTGGCCATAACTAGACCAGACACAGCAATACATAAAAATGACTAAAAGACTATATTTTATTGAGAATGACATTTAAAAAAGGTTCTTTTTTTCTAACAGAAACAGGAAGGTCTTCGCCATTGGTTAATTTAACACTAAGGTCATTAATTTTATCAAAACTTTTAATGTAGTTTAGGTTCACCAGATACGATTTATGAATCCTAAAAAATATTGAATTATTAATAAGTTCTTCTATAAACTTAAGTGTTTTTGCTAAATGGATTTCCTTGCCATCTATACACTTAACCTTGCAGTAATTACTGTCAGATTCACAATATAAAATTTGATTTAAAGGCACCAACTCATAGCTGTTTTGTGTAGGTAATACGATCTTATTGAATGAGCCGTTACCTGGGCTTAAATTCTCTAGCAAGAGCGATAAACGTTCCTCGCGTTTTAAATCTGCTTTATTAGTCTGGTATCGTTTTAAAGTGCTAAGCAAATCAATCTGGTTGATTGGTTTGAGTAAATAGTCGAAGGCGGCATGCTTTATGGCATTAATAGCATAATTCTTGTGAGCTGTAGTAAATACAACTTCAAATGAAATGTCCTTAATTTGATTAAAGAGCTCAAAACCGCTTTCGTTAGGCATTTGTATGTCTAAAAATACGATGTCGGGCTTATGATTATTAATGGCTATAACCCCATTTTTCACCGAGTCTCATTTCTCCAAAACCACTAATTCTTTATCGAAATAGCGTAGGGTAAGTTTGTGTAAAAATTCTCTTGCATGACGTTCATCATCAATAATTATAGCTGTTATCATATCGAAAGTTAATCTATGTGTCGAAAATAAGAAAATACAATTAGTTAACGTTATTTTTCTTTAAGTTATCGTTTCAATAATCTTACATTTTAATACGATTAGGTAACTAACAAGGTGCTATCTCATCTGTAATATTTGAGTCTTTTTTTAGAAGGTAACCAGAGCCTTATAAAAAATAAATGCTTGAAAATTGGTTCAACTATTTTTCTAGTCATGACCAAATTATTGTGAATTTTGATTGATACGATAGAACCATCATTTTCTATAAAGCAAAAAAACAGGGCAGTCACTTTAACATTACTGGCTTCTTGGATCTGGTTTTAGTGCTGTTTTTTTTGACCAAATGATGTCTAAACTACAAAAATCAAACGCTTCAGTAACCTTACCATAACATCCATAAACACCTATTCCATTAATGGGGTACTTAGCAACCACTTTTGTAAAATGAACCGTATCAAAATAATGACCATCCCTATCAACAAACGTGCAAAACCGTATTAATTTTCCATTTGAAGCCTTATGAAATCTAGTATTTACCAAAACGCCATAAAGCAATACATTTTGATTTACGTATTTGTTTAACGCACTAGCTTTAACATTTTCCTGACACACGTGGTCTATTAAATCGAAGTAGCTACCCAGCGGAAACCCAAGCAGTTCTATTTGGTCATAAGCCTCTTCAATATAAGTCGTTGTAAGTGTTGGCAAACTAAACTGCCTATGTTTAGGCTTAAACAACCGTGCTTGTGTTGCCCCTTGCTTACTCACATTTAGCTTAAAAATAGCCTCCCATAACAACTCGGTTTTTGAGCGCTTGGTAAATTGGAACGCATCAATTCTAATCAATATGGTTATTTGCTCAATGCTAATAGTAACTCTATCAATAAAATCGTCTAAAGATTTAAACGCGCCATTGAAATTGCGTTCCGTTAAGAATCTTTTAATCGTCAATGCTTCTAAACTTTTCAAATAACCAAATCCTAAATAAATAACTTTCCCTTTTATAATATTGGGGTGGTCGCTATTATTGATACAAGGTGGGTAAACGATACCACCACACATTTTTGCTTCATGTATATAATGTTCTGCACTATAAAATCCACCACCATTATTTAAAACCGCCACCATAAACTCCAAAGGGAAATAACATTTAAGATATAAACTCTGGTAACTCTCTACAGCGTAAGATGCCGAATGCCCTTTTGCAAAAGCATAGCCTGCAAAACTTTTTATTTGATTCCATACCTCAAAAGTTAGTGCATCTGGATAGCCTTTATTTTTACAGTTTTTAATGAACTTCTCCTCTACTTCTTCAAACTCAGTTCTCGACCTGAACTTACCACTCATGCCTCTGCGCAATACATCGGCTTCGCCTAGAGTTAATCCCGCAAATTGGTTGGCTACTTTAAGTACATCTTCTTGATACACCATAATACCATAGGTCTCTGGCATAATTTTTAAAAGTATGGGATTTGCTTCTTTGCGTTTTTCTGGATCCCGTTGCCTGATGATAAATTCCTTTTTCATCCCAGAACCAGAAACGCCTGGTCTGATGATAGAACTCGCAGCTACCAATCCTAAATAATCATGTGTTTGCAACTTTTGCAACAAACCCCGCATGGCAGGCGACTCTACATAATAAGCTCCTATGGCTTTTCCGCTTTTTAATAAGTCATTAATTTTTGGGTCTTTTTTAAATGTCTCAACTTGCGTAATATCAATTGGCGGCAGTTCTGGTCTGTTGTATTTTATAATTTCAATGGCTTCCTTTATTTTAGCCAACCCGCGTTGACTCAAAATATCAAACTTAAACACACCAACATCTTCCGCTATAATCATGTCAAATTGAATGGTTGGAAACCCTTTTGGCGGCAAATAGGTGGCAGAATAATAATGGATGGGTTTATCTAAAATTAACACACCACAAGAATGTACACTCAAATGATTTGGAAAACCTCTAATAAGCTCTCCGTACTTTAAAACCAGTTTTGATATATCGTCTAAATGTTCTGGAGTATACCTCCCATCGCTCAACTTATCGATCTCCTCCTTTGGCAATCCAAATACTTTACCCAATTCCCGCACCACACCTCTATATTTAAAAGTGTTGTAAGTAGCTAATAAGGCGACGTTTTTAAAGCGCTTAAAGATGTATTGGGTAATGTCCTCTCTATCCTTCCAAGAAAAATCAATATCAAAATCTGGTGGCGATGCTCTAAAAGGGTTGATAAAACGTTCAAAATACAAATCCAATTCAATAGGATCCACATTCGTAATCCCAATAATATATGCTACGATACTATTGGCGCCACTACCCCGCCCCACATGGATATAGCCCTTACGTTTTGAATAGGAAATAATATCATAATTAATTAAAAAGTAGGACACAAAATCCATGGACTTAATGGTGGTCAACTCGGTGTGTAATCGAGCCATAACCTGTTTGTTGGGGTCAGAATATCGTTTGTGTAAATTATCCTCACAGAGCTTGACTAATAAGTCATAATCTGCTTCTGGTGATTCTAAATACACCTTTTGGTTTTGTGAAACCCTCTCTTTTCCAAAACCAAAATTAATAGAACAGGTATTCAGTAGCTTTTCTGTATTGGTAATAATATGAGGGTATTGACTGTAAGCTGTTTTTAAGTCTTCAAGAGCTAACATGACATCTGTAATTTTACATGCTTCAGACGCTTGTAATTTACTTAACAGGGTATTATTATCTATAGCTCTCAATAAACGATGCGCACTAAAATCTCTTTTGTTCCTAATGGTTACTTGCTGTTGGACCACTAACTTATCCGTATATGATTTATATATTGAAAAAGGCAACTTCTTTAATTCCTCAACTGAAACACCAATAAATTCGTAATCCTTAAACTGTTTCTTTTCATTTTGCAATACCTTTTCAAAAGGATAAATAACCATCACATTATTGAATGGTGGTGCGTTATCAGGAATGTCTTTTTTTTGATTTGAAAGCTCAGATAAAAACACATTCAATTCTTGGAAGCCCGCGTTATTTTTTGCTATACCTACAAATTGCTGTGAAGCGCCATTTCTAAAATCAATTCCTATAACTGGTTTTATATTAAACGCCTTAGCCTTACGTATAAAATTTAAACATGCCGACGTATTATTAATATCTGTTAAAGCTAATATTGAAATATTATTTTTTTGTGCAAGTTCCAAGAGATCTACTTCAGATAAGGCTCCAAAACGCAAGGAATAATATGTGTGGCAATTAAGGTACATTATTGTTTTCTATGTGCTAACAAAACAGGTGGCTCACCATTAAATGGGTTTTGAAAACGCCCGATGGTCTTTGCTCCCATTGAAGCTGCTTTTTGAATACTTAATTCACCATATTTATTTCGGATTGTATCCATAGCGTTATAAAGACTCAGCATCTCTTCAGTATCATCAAATAGGTTTATTTGATAATTGCCAGTCACTAAATCACTAAACTTTACGCCCACTAATCGGATTAATAAACGACGTTGATACAGAGTATTAAATAGCTCTAATATTTTAGGAATTAAAACATGATCTGCACTGGTATAGGGGATTTTAAGTTGTTTGGAATAGGTGTTAAAATCTGAATAACGAATCTTCACACTAATGCAAGAAGCCAGTTTATCGCCTCTACGCAATTGAAACGCCAAATTTTCAGCCATAGCAAAAATGGTAGTGCGTAATTTTATTATATCGGTAGTATCCTTGGTAAATGTGCGCTCTGTAGAAATGGATTTCCGCTCATAAAAAGGAATAAGTGGTGGGTTATCCAAACCATTGGCACGCTTCCAAATGGTTGTTCCGTTAACCCCCAATACACTAGTCATCATTTCAACAGGCATTTGTTGTACCACACTAACTTTATCAATACCCAAATTCCTTAAAATCTGATAGGTTTTATCGCCTACCGATGGAATTTTCCTAATGGACAAAGGTGCTAAAAAAGGCTTTTCAAAACCTGGATCTATACGCAATTGATTATTGGGTTTTGCTTCACCTGTGGCCACCTTCGAAACAATTTTATTACCTGATAAACCAAATGAAATTGGCAAGCCTGTTTCTCTAATAATGGTTGTTCGCATTTCGGAGGCATATTTATAGCTTCCAAAAAACTTATCCATACCGCTTAAATCGGCATAAAACTCATCGATGCTTGCCTTTTCAAAAAGGGGTGCTTTTTCTTTGATAATCTCAGTAACTTGATGCGAATATTTGGTGTAAATGGATGAATTACCCCGAATAACCACTGCTTCAGGACACAGCCGTTTTGCCAACTTCATTGGCATCCCAGAATGCACCCCAAAACGTCTCGTTTCATAACTGCATGCAGCAACAACACCCCGGTCTCCTGTTCCCCCAACAAGTAGCGGTCTTTTTTGTAACCGGCTATCAATCAGGCGTTCACACGAAACAAAAAAGGTGTCTAAATCTAAATGCAATATGTTCTTATTCATATCACAAAATTAGCTACATTTTTAAGTAATTATTGCTTACATTTGTAGTATTATGAAAATGATATCAAAAAATATTCGGCATTTAAGAAACCTTAAAAATCTATCACAAGAAGTTCTCGCAGAAGAATTGGAAGTGACACGCTCACGCATTGGTTCTCATGAAGAAGGACGTTCTGCCCCTACCATTGAAATGCTCATTAAGCTTTCAGATTATTTCAAATTACCTATTGATATTTTATTGCGAAATGACTTAACAAAAACTACAGATTCCTCTTTTATTGAAATTGGCAATCAACGCGTATTGTTTCCTATTACCGTTGATAACGACAATGATAATTTAATAGAGGTGGTTCCTGTTAAAGCCTCCGCGGGTTATTTAGCAGGTTATGACGATCCTGAATATATTGAACATTTAGAAAAAATAAAACTCCCTTTTTTGCCCACAGGAAAACACAGAGCCTTCCCCATAAAAGGAGATTCTATGTTACCCATGAAGAGTGGTTCTTATGTTGTGGGATGTTTTATTGAAGACAGAAATGATATAAAAAGTGGAAAAACCTATATCCTTGTTACACTTAATGATGGTATGGTTTATAAAAGAGTGATGAATAACATAGATTTTAATAATTCGCTACTCCTAATATCCGATAATAAAGAGTATCATGATTATAGTGTACCCATAAACGAAATTCTGGAAATATGGGAGTTTACATGTAGTATCAACACCCAAGAATACAGTGAAGAGGAACTAAAAATAAGCAGTATTATTAGTATGTTTAATAATTTAGGAGTTGAGTTAAAATCTTTAGAAAAACTGCAATACTAAGGGATCCGATTATAGCTATTGAAACCACAGGTTAAGGACATACAATTACTGAAATATTCATTTTCAAAATATAATGGCACACAAAATAATTATGAATTTATTAACTCATAGTATTTATCGTGTGTTAATGTCGACACCACGTCTAAAACGCCATTTAATAACGGGTTTCTGTTTGTTTTGTTCCAAACTAAAGATAAATCTGTGCGTTGTGGAATACCATCAAGTTCAATAAATTTAATCCCTTTAGTTGTGCTTGTTGTTAACGATTTTGGAACAATGGAAACACCAAAATTATTTTCAACTAGTTTATAAATGGAACTGGCATGTATGGTAAGATGCGACACCAAGGGCGCAAAACCACTATCTTGGAAAATTTGTAACACTTTATCGTAATAAAACTTACTGTATTCGGGATCAAAAAGAATAAACGACTCGTCTTTAAGTTGCGATAAGTTTTTAAAATTAGAGGCGTCAATATGATGGTTTTCGGGCAGAACGATACAAAATGTATCACTAACGATGCGTTTTATTTCAATAGTTTTAGGAACTTGCTCCAATCTTACAAACCCGATATCAATATTAAAATTTAGTAATTCTTCTATTTGTTTTTGATTGTCCATTTCTTTCAAACTAAAAACAATATCTGGATGTTCTGTTCTGTAATTTATTAAGAGCTCAGGAATTATTTTCTGTATAGCAGACCCAACATACCCCAACTTTAATTGTCCTTTTTTACCATCATGAAGCAATTTAGCATGGTTTATAATATCGTCTAACTGTCTTAAATTCCGAGTGAGTTCATTTTTAAGGTAGTCGCCAGCTTGAGTTAATTCTACTTTTCTATTATGCCGTTCAAACAGTTTCATCCCTAAATCATCTTCCATTTGTTTAATCTGCCTGCTTAATCCAGGCTGTGAAATATAAAGGCGTTCGGCTGCTTTCCGAAAGTGTAAATCTTCCGCAACTGCTAAAAAATATTTTAAATGACGGAATTCTAATTGATTACCCATAGTTATCAATGTGTAGCTTAAATAGTCTTTTTAAACATCAAAAATAAGAATAACTTTGTGATAATCACCTAATACTCAAAAAATGACATTCAAATACGGTATAGATACATTAACCTTAGATACCGTCATTGGTATTTCTGAAGGCACCATTGAAGGCATACTTACTGAAGACGTAAAAAATAAGGTCATCGCTTGTAGAAAAAAAGTTGAAGTGATGGCAAGTTCTAATAGGGCCATTTATGGTATTAATACGGGTTTTGGTCCTTTATGTGATGTTCAAATAACCAATGAGCAAACAAATAAGCTTCAAGAGAACCTGCTAATAACGCATGCTGTAGGTGTTGGGAATCCCATAGATAAAAAGCTATCTAAACTCATGATGATTTGTAAGGTCCATGCCCTATGTCAAGGCTATTCTGGCATTCGATTAAAAGTCATAGAACGGATTTTATTTTTCATTGAAAACAATCTATTACCTCTGGTTCCTGAGCAAGGATCGGTAGGTGCTTCAGGCGATTTAGCACCTCTATCGCATTTGTTTTTACCCTTAATTGGTGAAGGTGAATTTTTGATAGACAACCAAATCGTTGTCGCAAAAAAGGTTTTGGAAGATTATGGTTTAAAACCAATCCAGTTAAAAGCCAAAGAAGGCTTAGCGTTAATTAACGGTACACAGTTTATTTTGGCCCATGCCATAACGGGGTTAAAAAAGATGGAATACCTTTTAGATTTAGCCGATGTTGCAGGCGCAATGAGTATAGAAGGCTATCAAGGCAGTTCGTCTCCTTTTAGAGATGAGTTGCATCAACTTCGTCCTTTTAAAGGGAATATAGAAGTTGCTGAACGCATGTTTATGTTGCTTTATAAGTCACAAAATGTGGATTCGCACGAAGATTGTGAACGCGTGCAAGATCCCTATTCCATGCGCTGTATTCCGCAGGTTCATGGGGCATCAAGAAATGCATATCACCATTTAAAAGAATTAGCCGAAATAGAAATGAATTCGGTAACCGATAACCCCATTATTTTAAGTGATACTGAAGCGATTTCTGGAGGGAATTTTCACGGACAACCCTTAGCCATGGCTTTAGATTATGGATCGATTGCAGCTTCAGAATTAGGAAACATTGCAGACCGAAGGTGCTTTTTATTACTAGAAGGTAAATTTGGATTGCCCCGATTATTAACCACTGGAGGCGGTTTAAATTCTGGATTTATGATTCCGCAATACACGACAGCCGCATTGGTTACCGAAAACAAATCTTTATGTTTCCCGCCATCGGCAGATAGTATACCAACTTCATTAGGGCAAGAAGATCATGTCTCTATGGGCAGTATTTCTGGGCGTCAATTCAACCAGATTTTAGGAAACTTAGAAAAAATATTAGCGATAGAATTAATGTATGGTGCTCAAGCTTTAGAATTTAGAAGGCCGAATACCTTTTCAGATATTATTGAAGAAAATTTCAGAATCATAAGAGAAAAAGTTGCAAAACTTGAAGATGACCGCATCCTAAAAGATGATATCAATGCGATGATTAACTTAGTGGTAAATCAAACTTTTATTTTAAAGTAAAATTAAGTATGACATTTAAAGAACAGATTTTACAAGGATTACCGAGTACTTTACCTCCAAAAAAGGCATATCCTATTGGCGGTAATAGAGCGCCAAAACGCAAGGATGTACTCTCGAAAGAAGAAAAGCAATTAGCTATTAGAAACGCTTTACGCTATTTTCCGGACCAATGGCATAGCGATTTAGCAACCGAATTTGCTGAGGAACTAAAAGAATACGGACGCATCTATATGTATCGGTTTAAGCCTAATTATGCCATCTATGCACGACCAATTTCTGAATACCCTGCTCAATCTGAGCAAGGAGCAGCCATTATGTTGATGATTCAGAATAATTTGGATCCAGCTGTGGCGCAACATCCTGAAGAACTCATTACCTATGGAGGCAACGGGGCGGTATTTCAAAATTGGGTTCAGTACCTGTTAACCATGCACTATTTAGCAAGCATGACCAATGAGCAGACTTTGCATATGTATTCTGGGCATCCCATGGGATTATTTCCATCTTCAAAAGATGCACCACGAGTTGTAGTAACTAATGGCATGATGATCCCTAATTATTCTAAACCCGATGATTGGGAGAAATACAATGCTTTAGGTGTGACACAATATGGGCAGATGACTGCTGGTTCTTACATGTATATTGGTCCGCAAGGGATCGTTCATGGAACAACCATAACAGTAATGAATGCGTTTAGAAAAATTTTATCTAAAGACGACACACTCGCGGGGAAAGTATTTTTAACGTCTGGATTAGGAGGTATGAGTGGTGCTCAACCCAAAGCAGGAAATATTGCAGGATGTATTACGGTTTGTGCTGAAGTAAATCCTAAAGCAGCAAAAAAGAGACATGAGCAAGGTTGGGTCGATGTTTTAATTGATGATATTGATGTCCTAACTAAACGCGTAAGGGAAGCGCAACAGCATAATGAAATTATCTCTATAGCGTATATCGGGAATGTTGTTGAAGTCTGGGAACATTTTTATAATGAGGATATTTTTATCCATCTAGGATCAGATCAAAGCTCGCTACATATTCCGTGGACTGGTGGCTATTACCCAATAGATTTGAGTTTTGAAGATTCAAATATACTTATTAGAGAACATCCGAAACTTTTTAAAGAAAAAGTGCAGGCCTCTTTAAAGCGCCATGTGGATGCCATAAATAAGCATACTCAAAAAGGAACGTATTTCTTTGATTACGGCAATGCCTTTTTATTAGAAGCCTCTAGAGCCGGAGCAGATATTATGGCAAAAAATAATATAGACTTTAAATACCCGTCTTATGTACAAGACATTTTAGGCCCTTTGTGTTTTGATTATGGTTTTGGTCCGTTTAGGTGGGTTTGTGCTTCAGGAAAACCTGAGGATTTAGATAAAACAGATCACATTGCAGCAGAAGTTCTAGAAGCCTTAATGCTGAGTGCCCCAGAAGACATTCAACTGCAAATGCAAGACAATATCACTTGGATTAAAAATGCAAAGCAAAATAATATGGTTGTGGGATCGCAGGCTCGTATTTTATATGCGGATGCTGAAGGACGATCAAAAATAGCAATCGCGTTTAATGATGCCATTTCAAAAGGAGAAATAGGCCCTGTGGTATTAGGCAGAGATCACCATGATGTGAGTGGTACAGATTCTCCATACAGGGAAACTTCAAATATTTATGATGGTAGTCGGTTTACAGCGGATATGGCCATTCATAATGTTATTGGCGATAGTTTTAGAGGCGCTACATGGGTATCCATTCACAACGGAGGCGGTGTTGGCTGGGGAGAAGTTATAAATGGTGGTTTTGGAATGCTATTAGATGGCACCGCTGAAGCTGACAAACGCATAAAAAACATGCTGTTTTACGATGTAAACAATGGGATTTCGCGGCGCAGTTGGGCACGAAATGAAGGTGCTATTTTTGCTATTAAACGCGAAATGTCACGTACACCAAATTTAAAGGTTACGGTACCTAATTTAGTAGATGATAACTTGTTAGAAAACCTTTTTTAATAGTTCGTGATTTTTGAATTAGAAGGTGAAACATGGTTAGAGTAGCATGTAACTTATCTAATACTTTAAAAGCCGTAGACCCAAAACTAAAATCGTTTTGAAACCTGATTTAATAAAAAAAAGCGAGATTTTATCTCGCTTTTTTTATGAACCTAAACATGCTTTTTATAGGCTAATATTTTATCAACTTTTTTATTACAGAAGTTCCAAGTTCTTTACTAGTAATTTGAATAAAGTAAGCTCCATTATTTAATTTAATTAAGCCATTAGAAATATTCAATTTACCATTATTACTCGCTTCTATTGTGTTGAAAATAGTCCTTCCATTTAAATCAAATAACGTCACATGAAAATCGTGATTATAGTAACCAATGGGCACTTTAATAGTAATCGTTTCGTTAAATGGATTTGGTGTTATTAATACGTTTTCTAATTTAAAATCATTGTTTCCTAAAGTTGTTTGAGCTATGCCATCACAATCTTCGTCAATTGAATTCCCTGGGATTTCAGTGGCACCTGGATTGATATTAAAATTGTTATCATCACAGTCGCCAATAAAGCTATAACCGTCTTCATCAATATCATCATCTAAGGTCAAAGCATTACAATCATCATCAATCCCATTGTATGGAATTTCTGTTTTGCCTGGGTTGATATTTGCATCAGTATCATCACAATCATTTGCTAAGTCATAACCATCAGAATCCAAATCATCGTCTAAGGTTGCTGCATTACAATCATCATCAATACCATTGTATGGAATTTCTGTTTTTCCTGGGTTGATATTTGCATTGGTGTCATCACAATCATTTGCGTTGATATAACCATCCGAATCTAAATCATCGTCTAAGGTTAAGGCATTACAATCATCATCGATGCCGTTATATGGAATTTCTGTTTTGCCTGGGTTGATATTTGCGTTGTTATCATCACAGTCATTTGAGTTGATATAACCATCTGAATCTAAATCATCATCTAAGGTTAGTGGATTACAATCATCATCGATGCCGTTATATGGAATCTCTGTTTTTCCTGGGTTGATATTTGCATCAGTATCATCACAATCATCTGCTAAGTCATAACCATCAGAATCTAAATCATCGTCTAAGGTTAGAGCATTACAATCATCATCGATGCCGTTATATGGAATCTCTGTTTCTCCTGGATTGATATTTGCATTGGTATCATCACAATCATCTGCTAAGTCATAACCATCAGAATCTAAATCATCGTCTAAGG
>ERZ1049444.166-NODE-166-length-72523-cov-38.784774_pt1 | contig 72523 bp, 61 predicted proteins | sample MGYA00383101_ERZ1049444 | MGnify/ENA primary metagenome ERZ1049444 (study PRJEB29581, sample SAMEA5548371) | metagenome | biome: marine; feature: coastal; material: water | depth 50 m | study: Short-term variability in the microbial, nano- and picoplankton... | reverse complement strand
ATTTTCTTGCTTGCGACTTGGTACCCAGTTGACGGTATTACAGTAAAGTAAGTTTCGCAAGATTAGTCCGATTTCGGTTTGCGATTAATTTTGCTCAGAAATATCGTCCAAGGGATCTTCTCGTGGCTTGGAAAAATACCGGGTGAAAGCTAAACCTGAAGCGCTGAACCATCGCTTCTGACGGTTTCTTTCTCGCAGATAAAAACGGTCACTTAGATTTTACTTCAAACCCGTCAGGTGAAGAGGAAGGTTATACGATTGCAGCCGCTGCCGCGTTGGACATGATAGCTGACGTTGAATACTCAGCATTGCTACAGCACCCCGGAAAGAGGTGCTGCAATGGTTATTAAATTCTCCTAGCGTTTATCCGCTTCAGGCCTAAGCCTGCCAAGCCAAGTAGAAAGCACATGAGCGCAGCAGGTTCAGGAACAGCATGGGCAATTCCTTGGTACTGGATACTAGTGTCGCTCCATGAGAATTGATTCAATTGAACCCCGGCTTCAGAATAATGGTAAATCGAGTTTCCGGAGGTAAGGTACATGTCACTGTTTCCACCAGCGACCAGATTATCGACAGTAAATCCGGGATCGAAGAAGAAAGACTGAGCCAAATTGGCTGAGTCACGAATCGTCACACCGTTTTGCGCACCTGTATAGGCTGCATAAATACTATTCCCAAGAGAGGCCATTGAAATGCCTTGATAGTTTATTCGAGGATCAGGAAAAGCCATCTGTGCAAGTTGCACACCATTATCATCATAGCGATAGATACTGTTACCGGAGGTTAGGTACATTTCGTTGCCATTTCCAGCGGCAATGTTGTCTGTTGCAAACCCCGGATCGAAAAAATTCCTTTGCGCCAGATTATTTGAATTTCGAACCGTTACACCATTTTGACTGCCAGAGTATGAGGTGAAGAAGTCTTCACCTGAAACAGCGATGCCGTCATAACTAAGGCCCGGGTTTCCCCATGTAAAGCTGTTCAGTTGCACTCCTGCGTCTGAGTAGTGGTAGATTGAATCTCCAGATGTGAGGAACATGTCGTTGTTACTACCTGCCGATATATTATCGACCGCAAAGCCAAGACTGAATGAAAAGGATTGAACCAGCGTATCTGCATCACGGACCGTCACTCCATTCTGGCTTCCCGTATAAGTTGTATAGATTTGTCCTGCGCTTGCGCTCAGAGAAAACAATCCAAAGAACAATAGTCCCATTATTTTTTTCATATTTTTGTCCAAAAACAATTATCAAATTCATCAGGTTGTCGTCATGAGAAACTCAGGCGAGATTGCACTCAGCGGATGACGACTCGAACGATGTCACACATGCGACCATCGTCTTTACCTGAGCAATATTTGTGCCTAAAATAATTATCCATATAGATCAGCTACTTGGATGGTTTTTCAGCGCGGTCATTTTTGGACTGGGTGCATTTTATTGTTGGTGATCGCAAATGCGGTTGCGGTTCGCAATACCGGGTCGGGATGCTGACGCCGGCTGTTTTTTCTGTCGCTGAATAGCGTTAAAATGTCCAACAGGAAACATAACGGCAGAGATCTAAACGCACGTGGGAAGCCCTAAAAAAGCCAAGATTTCTGCCGGTTTTACCGCAGAAAGAAGGAGGTCCCGCACTTCTGCTAAACATCAAGCACTGTTCAACATTAGATCAAGTTCAGACGCGAGGTCGCCACAATGAGCCGTATTAAAAAATTTTTCCAACGTATCAATCGCGCCGCCACTGAAGTTGGCACAGAACATTTTGACGATGACAAAGATTGGGACGAACGTGTCAAGCTACCGGCTTGGCAAACCGCTCGTCTGCGCGAACGCTACGAGCAAAAAAAAGCCCAACAGGCGGCAAAAAAACAGTCTAAAAAGCCAGAAAGCAGCGAAACGAAAACAGACTAAGTGATCGAACCATGAGACTGGAAGATATTTGATCAAGTGTAAATTGAATAATCGCTGATCAATTTTTGGAACGGCAAAAAAAAGAGGAGCGCATGCCCCTCTTTTTTACCGTCGAGACGTTGCCTATTAAGCAGGACGCGGTCTAACCAAAACAATGTCATAGCCCTGCTCGTCTGAGCATGTCATCACCTGATCGAAGGCATTTTGTATTTCTGCACCACTCTTCTGCCAAGCACTGTCGCCCATGGGCTTTTGAGTTTTGTCACCCCAAAAATTGCTCCAGAGCAAATCGAATTGCGGCGGGACCTCGTTATGTCGCTCTACTGCAGCTGAATCGAAATCAGGTATTTGAACAGTAAAATTGTATGTCGTGGGCCCTACTTCCGACTCAAACGCCGAGAGAAATTCCATGTAGTCGCCCCTAACAACCGCGCGCAGATCAGCAGGTTTCTTGCCCTCGTTAAACGAACAAAATTGATATCCTGCATAGCCAACTGCATCGGGCGCTAGGCCTGGTTGCGAAGGCGCGCGTGGCTGGTAGACATCGAAACCGTAAATATTAGACCAATTAGTACCACCACAGGATTCTACACCCGGAAAAGTAGCCGCAAGATCTTCTTCGATGCCGGAAGCCTCATAGGATGCCCATCCTGCATTGCGTACCTCTTTATTTGGCCACATGAGGAGCGTGAGGCGATCAAAGTCGTCACTTTCCCATCCACTTGGCGAGAGCGAGGCACTCGCAAAATTGTTCGCGTCTAATTTTGCGACTGCATCGAGCCAATGAGCTTGGCGCGCTGCCAAGCTTTCGGTGGTTGCGTTTTCACCATTAGAGCACCAAATAAATTCGTTATAGCGGATCGGTTCTAGCGGCTTATCGTTAGCATCCGCAGGCGTTGCTGAAACGGGCATGGAAGCAGTGTTTGACTCAGTAGCAGGATTACAGGCCGCCACAAAAAATGCTACGAGACCCCATGATAGTACTTTAAGGGCACTGCTTGATTTTTGATTATTAGTTATTAAAGCAATTTTATGCATATTTTCCTCTTTACAATTGATGTAACGGCGACGTGAATGTGCCGATAGCGTGATGACGCGCTCGGAAAATTGCATGACCGTTAGAAATAGTAAACGATAGTTCGGTTTTGGTTAGCTGGTCAGGCTCTTGTCCCGCGTCATCGCCGTGAAGGCTTTCGGTATCTGACCTTAAATAGCAGAAGGCGATTAAACGGAGGGCTTCCTGCGGACTTAAAAAGGAATATCGTCGTAGTTATCGTCATTGGGTGGCGCTGGGGGCATAGAAGAAGTGCCACTGTCATAGGGTGGCGCTGAATCTTGTGTGGATGGTTGTGAGGTTCCGGAAGGTGACGATATTCGCCAAGCCTGCAAGCTGGTAAAACACTTCTCACCCTGACCGTTACCGGACCATAATCGCCCGGAAAGATTAAACTGCGCCTGAACTTCATCACCCACACTATAATTATCCATCATTGCGCAGTTGTCTTTGATCAACTCCATAGCAACATAATTGGGGTAGCGTGGGTTTTCGTCCTCGCCTGAAAGCTTCATCACAAACTCACGCTTGGTAAAGCCGTTGTTGCCGTATTCTGTGGTGTCTCCAATAGAATGGAGAACTCCCTGAACTTCATAACTCTTGGACATATTTAGACACTGCTCCATTCGGGCTGAGATTGTCGGACATTCTACCGCCCAGCAAAAATTTAATTATCCCAGATGGCAGGTCTCAATCCAAATACTGTTGCAAGATGCGCTCAAAAAATTTAATGGCTCGTCTGGGGCATTGCGCTCTTTGGCCAACACCTGCTGCCAATGGCTATTGGTTAACAATGTCAGTTTCAGGTAGGTGTCTCGAGAGCAAACTGGTAAATGCAGCGTACCCGGCTCCTCCTACAATCAGATCTGCTTTAGCAAAGCGCGCCATCTCGGCACTAATCGGTTGGGGATTTCGCGCTTTCATATGCACCTCAGCAACGCGTTCCATGATGACAAAAAGACCAACGGCTTCGGCGACACTATCGGCGCCGGTTAATAACCCGTGGTTCCTCAGAATGATGGCTCTGTTATCCTCTAGCGCCTTCGCAATGCGCCTGCCGGCAGCGACACTTTGCACTTGAACTTCTTCATCATCCCACAAGCTGTGATCTTCAAAAAATATACAGGATTCCTGAGAGATAGGTTCGAAGAGTCGCGCCTCTGCCGAGAATGGCGTTCCCCAACCTGTGTGTACATGAACCGCACTGATAAGGTCTGGTCTGGCTTCAAGAATCGGCTGATGGATGTAGTACCCTGCCAAGTTCACAAAACCGTCACCGTCAACTAATTGGCCGTCCGGGCCAACCAAGACCAAATCTGAGACAGTGACGGCGTGATATGACACGCCGTATTGCAACATCCAAAAACAGTCTGTTCGTTCAGGGTCCCGGGCGCTGATATGTCCATCACCTAAATCACCCCATTTTTGAGCTGCGAGCAGACGATAGCCGAGTGCGCATTCGAGCTTTCTTTGCGCGCGTATTTGCTCGGTGGTGAGTTCGGCGTTTCCTTGCTGTTGTTCGATCTGATTCGCCACGCACATTCCCCTATCAATCTGATTTATCAAGCGGGCTCATGAGCCCACATGATTCCTGGCGTTCCTTTTCAATCTGTCGAAAGCCTGGGACAGCTTCGCACATCATTTGCAATCGGCTTCTATAATAACCGTTTTACTAGCGCCAGCGGAACGATTTAAGCATGTCGCTACTCTGGATAAAATTACATGAAATTCCGCAACCGCGGCGTACATCAGAGGGCGAAGACTTTAGCAAAAAATCCCGTGCAAAGAGGGCGCATTATTATATAAAGTCAACGTTTGGCGATGACAAGTTTGGAGACACGAAAATGAAGAAGAATGTGCTGTTTATCACCGCAGATCAATGGCGGGGAGAATGTCTCAGCGCGCTAGGTCACACTGTCGCGACACCAAACCTAGATCAACTCGCTTCAGAAGGCACTTTGTATAAGCAACACTACGCGAACGCCGTACCCTGTGGACCATCAAGGGCAAGCTTACATACTGGGATGTATCTGCAAAATCATCGATCCGGCACCAACGGCACTCCTCTCGATGCACGTCACACTAACTGGGCGCTCGAACTGAGGGCAAAACAATACGACCCAGTACTGTTTGGCTACACAGATACAGCTAACGATCCCAGAATGTTTGACGCGGACGACCCCATCCTGAAGAGTTATGAAGGACCACTTCCCGGCATCAAACCGGTTTGTATGATGGGCACATTTCCCGATGCATGGGCAAGCTGGCTAAAAGAAAAAGGTTATGAGATTCCAGAGCCAAACTACAAACTCTACACAACCCGCAACGGAGTAGAGTTTGAGGATGGCGCGCCACATCCGGCGCCATTGGCGGTACCAGCGGAACACCACGACACCTGGTTCATGACCGATCAAGTGATGAATTACATTGATGAATTTCAAAGCAAACAATTGGACGATTCATTCTGCGTTCATCTGTCATTGCTCAGACCGCATCCACCCTGGATTGCCCCAGCGCCATACAACTCGATGTACCCACCGGAGAGCCTAAACAATTTTATTCGTGCCGAGAACAGGGAGATAGAATCAGAGCAGCACCCCTTTCTCAAACATTACCTGAATCATCCCTACTACAGCGCGCCAGAAAACGAGCAAAAACTGTTGAGGTTAAAATCCGCTTATTTTGGATTGATGACTGAAGTCGATGCGAATCTTGGTCGTCTATTTAACTACCTCAAGGATAATGACCTCTGGGACAACACACTGATTATCTTTACCTCTGACCATGGAGAGCAGATAGGTGATCATTGGCTGCTGGCGAAACTAGGTTATTTTGATCAGTCGTTCCATATTCCGCTCATCATTCGGGACCCTAGTGAGCAGGCCACAGCTACCCGCGGCCTTCAAATGGAGGGCTTTACCGAAAATATTGACATTATGCCCACCATGCTTGAATGGCTGGGGATACCCACACCCGTTCAGTGCGACGGTATGTCATTAATGCCGTCAATTAGACGCGGGCAGTTCCCGAGTAACTGGCGGAAAGAGGTACATTGGGAATACGATTTCCGTGATATACCAAAAGGCAAGGCGATGGAAGACTCGCTATCATTGACTCATCACCAATGTACGCTAAATGTTATACGAGATAACCGATACAAATATGTCCACTTTGTTGGACTGCCTCCGCTGTTTTTCGATCTTCAAAAAGATCCGCAGGAACTGAACAATCTTGCTGATAGCCCAGAATATCTGCCGTTGGTGCTGGCATACGCGCAGAAAATGCTGTCATGGCGCATGAATCACGACGAACAAACGCTCACCCACATGGCACTCACGGATGAAGGTGTGGTTACAAGGGAAAGTCAACGCACTCGCTAGGCAATACCATCCACCGGTTCATGACGGGTATTTTTCTTTATCGTCGCAACCAGTAGCAAAATGCCCAGCGCAACAAGCCACGGCACTGAAAAACCAAGCACCCAGTTCCAGCCGAACTGGATCAAGAGATAACCGGAACCTAGCGCGGCCATGGCCTGAAACGAAAAAATAAAGAAATCGTTGAAGGCCTGAACTTTAAACCGCTCCGCTGCGGTATAGGTTTTAGTCAGCAACGTCGTCCCGCCCAGAAACAGAAAATTCCAACCCACGCCCAGCAACACCAGCGCAACCCAGTAGTGCATCAGGTGGCGCTCAATGTATCCCACGACTAGGCAAACAGCCATCAGCACAAGACCTGAGAAGACAATCTTAACCGGACCAAACTTGTCAATAAGAAAACCACTGAACAAGGATGGAAGATACATCGCCATGATATGACTCTGAATAACCCAAGTTGTATCTTCGAGGCTAAAGTGGTCAATGGTATGCATACTAACCGGCGTCGCGGTCATCACCAGACTCATCACACCGTAACCCACGACAGCCGCGCCAACGGCTGCCAAAAACATGACTTGTAGAACAATGCTGGTCAACGCTCGTGCCTTGTCTTCAACGACATGAGATGTCAGCGGCTTATCTTCATAGAAACTGAGACTTATCAGCGCCACGAGCATTAATGCGCTCATGCCAAGAAAAGAACCGGAAAATTCACCCCAGGGGCCCTTATCGTGCAAACTTTGCGCAACTGCGGGTCCCATCCATGCGGCGACAACACCAGCAAGCATCAGAATGGAGAGCGATTTACCCACCTGATCAGACGCTACTGATTCAGCGACGGCAAATCGGTACTGCTGAACAAAGGCGTTGTTGCCGCCAATAATCATCGTTGAAGCACAAAACAACCAGAAGTTACTCTCAGAGATTGCATAGGCCGCCAGCACCCCGGCCAATGTTGCCGCCAGAGCCGACAACATGAATCCGTTTTTGCGTCCAATTCTACTCATCAGTAGCGCTGCTGGAATGGTGGTGACAGCCGTTCCAATGATCATGAATGCCACTGGCAAGGTCACGAGATCAGGACTGGGGGCCAAGCGCGTCCCAACGATACCCCCGAGCAAAACAATCACAGGGGCTGCTGTCTGAGAAAATGCTCGAGCGATACTTAATACTGGGAGCGTTCGAGACATAATTCTTCCATAATATCTGCTGATGCAATCGGAAATACCGGCAAGAAGCCTGATAGAGATTTCCGAAAAAGGAAAACTATAACATGAGTCACCTATCATTTAGTCAGCGCTTACCTCATTGCATCAATGGTTTTAAGCATTCAAACTCACGGTACCTGATACCCTCTGAGGGTCACTGTGCTAGATTGAAGAGACTTAATGTTTAAATTATTCCAATCAAATCAAATGCCGCTGCTTGTTGAAGCCTACACACAACGCAGAACGAGCATTGAAACAGCACCATTCAATCCGGAAATTGTGCTGGTACAGAATCACGGTATGGGGCAATGGCTAAAACTTGAGCTAGCCCAACACCAAGGTATCGCCGCAAACATCAGCGCTGAGCTTCCTGGAACTTATATCACGGGGCTTTATCACCAATTCCTGCGCACCCCGGTTGAAAAAGAGTCCGCCTACTCCAGGAACATTCTTACGTGGCACATTATGGATGTCTTAAATTCAACAGGGACAGCCAATAAGACAAGCAACCCCTTCCTTCCCTTGATCAACTACCTCGACGGCGAAGGAGACCGCGATCTCAGGCTCTATCAACTGAGCCATCAACTAGCCGGCCTGTATGAACAATACCTCATCTACAGACCTGCCTGGATCCATGCATGGGATAAAGGCGCACCCGGCCCTCTGATCTGTCAGCAACACCCATGGCAAGCGTTACTTTGGCAAGAGATTATCCGTCGCACGGACGAACGCCATCGAGCTAACCTGCATCTCGAGCTTCTGGACATCATTGATTCAATCAACCCAACTGAGTTGCCCGCGCGTGTTTCTCTATTTGGGTTTTCCAGTCTGCCCCCCATGCACTTCGATACGTTCCGCGCGCTCGCTGAAAAAGTTGAAGTGGACATCTATTTTCTTAACCCGTGCCAACATTACTGGGGAGACATCGTATCCTCCAAGGACATTGCACGAAGATCTGTACGCGATTTAATTGAACAGACCTCCGACGCTGCGCTGGCTGATGAAGATTATATGGATATTGGCAATCCGCTATTGTCATCGATGGGTAAACAAGGTCGTGAGTATTTCGAGCTACTGCTGTCAGAAGAGAGCCTGGATGACGCAACACATTTTGCTCCGTCCGCGCCAAACACTATTTTGAGTCTGCTGAAAAACGATGTACTAAACCTCGAGTTCGGAGGTTCATTTGGTGCAGGAGCCCAGCCTGAAAAATTACCTCATGCGGCAAACGATACTTCCATTCGAATCCACAGCTGCCACAGTAAATCTCGTGAAGTCGAAGTGTTGCTTGATCAGATCTATCAACGCTGTAGTGACGATCCTGAACTGGTGCCCAATGAAATTATCGTCATGATGCCCGATGTCAACGAGTATATTCCGCACATCCAGAACATCTTCACCGGAAAATTTAACTACAATCTTGCCGATCAACCCACCGCTGAATATTTAAGTATCGTTCATCTACAGCTGGCGCTTATTGATTTACCCAATGCGCGTCTGAGCAGTGTCGAGATGATCGACTTGTTGGAACATCCTGCTATTTCAAATAAGTTCGGCCTTTCCAGGGAAGATCACCGCCTTATCAGGCGATGGGTTGACGCGGCTAAAATTAGGTGGGAAATAGACGGCGCAAGCAAACATGACAAATGGCAGGTGCCCGTCGATGATACAAACACATGGAGGACGGGCATAGGCAGACTACTGCAAGGTATTGCAATGGAACAGGCATCTGGCATGTGGCTCGATAACCTCTCTGTAGATGTCGATGCCGAGGAAACAAGATGCCTAGGAATACTTGCTCACTTCGTATCGCAAATTGAGCATTTTCGCGGACAGTTTTCAAAATCACGGTTGGGTACGGATTGGCTGTCATTGCTCAACGAGATGAATGACGCCTTTTTTGATGAATCGGGACCAGAACAGGTCTTAGTCACGGAAATCATCATCGCAGCACAAGAGTTAGTCGATCAAAGTGACACTGCCAACTACGAGCAACTGATATCGCCTCGTTTGTTACATCACTGGCTGACAACTAGGCTCGATCTGTCCGCTCAAGGGAACAGCTTCATCAACGGCGGCATCACCTTTGCCACTATGGTACCCATGCGCAGTATTCCTTTTAAGGTTGTGTGTTTATTGGGAATGAATGACAGGAATTATCCCCGAGAAGATCGGACGATCAGTTTCGACCTGATGGCAATGGATGGGCTCAAAAAAGGTGACCGATCTCTCCGAAACGATGACAGGTATCTGTTTTTGGAAGCAGTGCTTTCCGCTCAGGCACATCTGCACATCAGTTACGAGGGTAAAAGCATCAAAGATAATTCAAAAAAACCGGCTTCAGTACTCGTTGGTGAACTACTCGAATATCTAGCATGCGTCTCGGATCAAAGTTTTCTAACCGAACACCCGTTACAACCCTATAGCGAAAAATATAACTCACCAGAGCATCCTGAGCTGACCAGCTTCAATCGACAATGGCAGCAGAACAAAGCTTTCGGGCAGCATGAAACAACTTTTATCAGCCAACCGCTCGAAGACGTTAATGAGCAATTACCCGGAAACATCAGCCAGCTCATCGGCTTTCTTTCCAATCCTGCTCAATACTTTTTCCAGCAACGTCTCGGTGTTCGTTTCGATACTGAAACTGACCAGCTTCGGGAAACGGAGTCGTTCGTTCAGGATAATCTCGAAAAATATCAACTAGCAGAACACGCACTCGCATTGATGATAAGCGGTGACTCTCTTCATGTATGGGAGCAAGAGCTATTTGCTTCGGGACAACTGCTAAAGGGGCATCTTGGAGAATCACAATTAAAAGCGGCCATTCACAAAGCAGGAACTATTTACAACAACCTGCTTTTGGAAGGACAAGCCACTATCTACAGCGGCTATGTCGATTGCGGCACGGTTGAACTGACAGGACAGGTTGAAAATGGATATCGAGATACAATTTGGAATTACCGAACTGGACAGATACGCAAGAGACAGTTACTCAAGGCATGGATCGAACAACTGTTTGTAAACGCCCTGGGGCACGATTCAGCCACTCGACTGGTTTCGACGAAATTACAAAGCGGCATCGTTAAAGTAGAAAACTCATTTTTAAAACCAGTGAATCGTGAAGAGGCAACAACATTACTGTCTGAATTTGTCGACCTACACCAAAAAGCGCTAACTTACCCTCTTCCTTTTCTCCCCGAGCTCAGTGGCCAGTGGTTTGAATCGATCGAGAAAAATGAAGCCGAAGCGGCGCGCACCAAAAAGATTGTTACGGCATGGAATCAAGACATGGCGGGCAGTGAGGGTAAAAATCCCTACTACACGCGACTATTCAATTTTCCCGAAGACCTCAACGCCGAGTTTGACCAGCTTGCTCAAAAAATTTACCAGCCGCTGCTCAGCAATTGGGAAAAAATCAAATGAACGAACTGGATGCATCGACGTTTCCGTTAGCCGGGCACAAGGTCATTGAGGCTAGCGCAGGCACCGGCAAGACTTATACGATTACCAATCTCTACCTACGACTTCTACTCGGCGAAAGTAAAACCCAAAAGCGACTGCTACGGGTCAACGAAATACTGGTGCTGACTTTTACCAACGCGGCCACCGATGAGCTCAGGCGCAAAATCAGAGAGCGCATTATTAAAGCTCGCGACCTGTTTCGTGAGCCAGACGTGGTGACTTCAGATATCTTTCTGACTCATCTGCGAAGCGTAAGCACAGACTTGCAGGCCGATGCAAAGGTCTTATCAGCGGCGGTTCAACTCATGGATGAAGCCGCCATCTTTACGATTCATGGATTTTGCGCCCGGGTGCTGAACGAGCAACCTTTTGAAACGGGCATTTTGTTTGATCAACAACAGGATGCAGATACGGAGCAATTATTGCGCCTTGCGAGTGAAGATTTTTTCCGTAGCTACATACAATCACTCACCGGCTCAGCATTGGAGATAGCCATCGGGATGTGGCCAAATCCCGAGGCACTGGTACAGAAGATCAAACCCATTATAGGCAGATCTGATATTGTACTTGTACCTGATTACTCTGACAGCCTGGCAGGTGTGCATCAACTGGAAGCTGAAATCGATGACTTGAAGCTATTATGGATTTCATCCGAGATACCTTCACTACTGCGTGATTGTGGCATTAACCGCAGGACAAAAACCTTTACACGAATTGATGTAATGACCGAGTTCTGTAAGGGAACCAGTTATATAACTGACTTGTGGGAGAATTTTTCTACCGCGACTATCGCCAAAAATTTGACCAACACTGGATCGATGCCCAATCATATGATCTTCGAGCGTATATCTTCACTCGTCGCGTCCCTCCAATTATTTGAACAAGTCAAAATCGACCTCTGGCACGATGCAACAAAATGGATGACGACACGAGTCGAACAAACAAAGGCAAACCTCGCGAGTCTCACGCAAGACGATCTGCTTTCGAAGGTTGATCGAGCAATTATTCAGGCCAATGCTAACAACTCAAATTTTTCGCGATCACTCGCTAAAAGATGGCCGGTAGCAATGATTGATGAATTTCAGGATACCGATGGCGCCCAGTACAGAATTTTTAGCAATATTTATGAAGATACAACAAGCTCCAGTCTGTTCATGATTGGAGACCCCAAGCAGGCGATCTACCAATTTCGCGGTGCTGACATCTATACCTACATCAACGCGAAACGGCGAGTTAGACCGGAAGAAGACCTTTTTTCACTAGGTACCAATTGGCGATCCACACCAGGACTGATCCGGGCTGTTAATCATTTATTCAGCAAACCCAATGTGTTTTCTAACGATAAAGACATTCCCTTTGTGCCGGTAGACTCACCGCCCTCGAAAGCAGATGAACTTCTCGAACACAATGGCAGAAAAATGACGCCCGTTGAAATATTCACCTTCAAGCGTGAAGGAAAGTCCATTAACAAGGGAGATGTTCTTCGGTCAGCAATGGCATACACCGCGCATGAAATCTCGGGCCTGCTCGACGACCATTCAAAAGCGAGCGAGGACCGATCCACGCCGGATATCGCTGTGCTCGTTCGCGATCGAATAGAAATGAGAGCGGCTAAACTTGCGCTAGATTCGCGAGGTATCCGGAGTGTTTATGTCACTCAGGATAGCGTCTTTGACACGCATACCGCATCCGATCTCTTATTACTTTTAACCGCTGCCGCTGAACCAAACAACGTCAATGCAATCAGGTCAGCGCTGGCAACACGACTTTGCCAGAACACTGCTGCTGAAATTGACGCGATTATGCAAAACATCACGGTGTATCAGACATCGCTTGCTGAGTTTCAACAATATCACGATCACTGGGCAAAGCTCGGCGTTGCCGCGATGATTGGTCGCCTTATAGAAGACAGACAATTAGCCCAAAAATGGTTATGCCAGGTTGAGGGCGATCGCGAATTAACCAATCTTCGCCATCTCGGAGAACTGTTACAACATCAGGCGGCCACAGTGCCGGGGATGAGAGCGCTGGTGCAGTGGTTTGCCGATGAAATTCAGCGGCTAAATGTTAGCTCGCAAGAAGAGCGACAACTTCGCCTAGACACAGACCGCGAACTCATCAAGCTCGTGACAATGCATGCCTCGAAGGGACTCGAGTATGATTTTGTGTTTATTCCCATGTCCACTATCTCGGCACGGAAAGTTCAAAAAGACAGTCCATCCCTGTTTCACGATGAAGCAGCAAATGACGTTGATCAAGTAGGCAGTGGATTCATCACAAAAGCGGAGATCGGGAACAACCCAACGCATATTGCGCTTTCGCGACAAGAAACAGCGTCTGAAAACATGCGTCTTCTATACGTTGCCATCACAAGGGCAAAGCAAAGATGCTATCTGGGTATTGCGCCGCTGAAGGGTGCTTCCAACTCACCCATTTCGACGTTACTCGGACTCACAGAGACCCTCGAAACAGACACGCCTTTTACTCCGCTAAATGAACTACCAACAGACCTCTTTAGTGTCATCGATGGTGCAGATCGATTAGCCTCAATACCTGAGGTTTCTGTTTTATCCGATTCGTCTGACAAGACTGCGGGTATTGCGTTTTTTCCAACACCGATACCCCTACCGGCTATTAACGATACCTGGCGAATGAACAGTTACACAGGCATCTCGAGGTTACTTGCTGCGCGCGGTCAACGTTCGCCGGAACCGGCATCGGCACCAGCAGGTCTGCCTGGATATCTCGACGACGACCCGGTCAACGACCCCAACCCGGTAGAGACTGAAAAGGCGACAACAATCTTCGATCAGTATCATTTCCCGAAGGGGCCAAAAATTGGTGTTGCTCTGCACGATTTGCTAGAGAACCTCGATTTCACCAGCGCTAGCGATTCTTGGACAAACCGACTAACGAGATTTGTACAACGCGTCGGCATTACACAAGATCAAGCACGTTGGGTGGAAGTACTACGGAAATGGCTGATTAACATTCTGTCGACTGACATTTCTTGTCTGACAACACCCGACGCCTACTTTTCACTCAAGCAGGTCTCGCAGGTCAATCGCCTGAATGAACTTGAGTTCTTCTTCCCTCTTGATAGTCGGGAGGATCCAATCAAACTACTAATTGATCATGGATATCTGAAAAATGATAGCGCACAGGCGCGATTGCAACTCAAGGGTGTCATGACTGGGTACATAGACTTAATCGTAGAGCAACAAGGCAAGTTCTACGTTATCGACTATAAATCTAATATGCTAGGGACCGACCAATCGTCGTATAGTCAAGAGCACATCAAGCATCACATGACAACGCACCGATATCATCTGCAGTATTTGATTTATTGCGTCGCGGTTAATCGATACCTCGCCACCCGAATCAGGCACTACGATTACGACACTCACTTTGGCGGTGTTCATTATTTGTTTTTGAGAGGGATGCAACGACAAACAGCGATGAGCGGCGTTTACGCGGACCGGCCGGCAAAAAGTCTCATTCAACAACTCGACCACTGCTTGATGAACCGAGGCTCTGATGATGTTTGAACCTAAGATCTCGGATCAGCACAATATTGATCGTCTTAGTCAGGGTTTAATCTCGCACGCGGACTTCTACTTTGCGCGCTATCTTGCGACTGAAGGCCAAGTGAATGACTCTGAGCTCATTGGCTTGTTCGCAGACCTGAGTCAATCACTATCGCAGCAACACAGCTGCCTGGATCTTGAAAGATACGCTAACACTGAGCGATTACTGCATTTACTCAAAAACTGCCGTTGTGTCGGTACGGAAGACAGAAAAAACGATCAAACGAAACCTCTGATGCTAGAGGGCAACCTGCTATTTCTTAACAAATTTTTTCAATTCGAATGTCGCATTGCTGAGCAATTGATATCCAGAAACAGGCAGGTTGCTGACGTCGACCACAACAGACTCAAGAAATTATTGAATGCGCTTTTTTATTCATCACCTACCACTCACGCTAGTAAACATGAGGTACCGGAAATTGACTGGCAGCTTGTGGCGGCCTACCAGGCCCTGGTCAGCCATCTCACGATCATTACGGGTGGACCAGGTACAGGCAAAACAACAACCGTGTTCAAAATTCTTAATATCTGGTCTTCGCTCCAAATAAATGAGGTGTTGCCCGGTGATATCCGGCTAGCCGCACCAACAGGCAAGGCAGCAATGAGGCTATCAGAGTCTCTAGCGCGATCTGCAAAAACAGAGGAAAACACCGCCCTGACAGCAGTTGACGGTACGCCCTCAAACACGCCTGAAAGGGTCGTCACACTCCACAGGTTGCTCGGGTATCGTCCACAGGATAACAGTTATCGTCACAATGCCAGCAATCCCCTTCGTGTAAAACTGCTCATTGTCGATGAGGTATCGATGTTGGACCTTGCGATGATGGATCGACTATTGGCCGCTATTCCAAGTGACTGCCAGCTAGTACTCATCGGCGACCCAAATCAACTGCCCTCAGTGGAAGCGGGGAATGCTCTAATGGATATTTGCTATCACGCGACCCCTTATACCGAATCCTTCGCACAACAAGTAAAACGTGATCTCGGTTTGCTACTGCCCTATGAAAAATCCGATCACGGCTTGGCTAACGCCATTTGTCGACTAACAAGAAGTTATCGTTTCTCCGACACAACAGGTATTGGCAAGGCAGCCAGAGCTATTCTTGACGGCTCAGCACTAACAAACAACGAAGATGTAGTGATAGAAGATTTAACTGATTTTTCCAATGATCTGTCACCACTGCTGGCACCACTGAACGAATACCTCGCGGCCGTCGATCATCTCGGGTCCACACCCGATGAGCTCATTCGCCTCTTCGAGTCATCTCGCATTCTCTGTCCCGTGCGGGAAGGTCCCCGGGGCGTATTGGCGATAAATACGGCGATAGAACAGAGAGTCACGCAGAAATTTCAGCGTGACCTCTGGCATTCAAATAGCCAAAACTGGCTTGATGCTGACCGTGATGGGGATTACTACCATGGGCGCCCAATCATGATTCTCCGCAACGACTATCATTTGGGATTGTTTAACGGCGATATTGGTATTTGCGTCATGAGCAGTGAAAAGACAGGACAGGGCGTCGCGTTCCGCAAGCCTGATGGCGAAATTGAAATCTACCCCATTGCTAGGTTGCCGCAACACGAAACCTGCTTTGCCATGACAATACACAAAGCTCAGGGCTCAGAGTTTAATCATGTCTCGCTAGTATTGAGTTCCGACCTGTCCCTCGCACAACAAAGCCTCATGACCCGAGAGTTACTCTACACAGCGGTAACCAGATCGCGCAAAAGTGTCACCATTTTCGGCAACCCGCATGAAATAGAAGATGCTCTGTTACGCAGAATAATGCGCTCAAGCGGGTTAGGTTCAAGACTGGAAACTGTCATTGAAGGCCAACGAAATACATGATTTAGACAGCGTGCAACAAGTGTCCAACATGAAATACATTGACAACTACTACAGCCGAACAAAATCAGTGCAGGTTGCCTCGGCATCGTTGGGTGAAAAGCTATCGGCAGAAGTTTGCGTCATCGGCGGTGGACTAGCAGGTGTGTCGACTGCATTGGGGCTTGCTGAAAGGGGCCGCAGCGCTGTTTTGTTAGAAGCCAATCAAATCGGTTGGGGAGCATCAGGTCGAAATGGTGGCTTTGTGGCGAGCGGCTTCTCACAGAACCCACTGGTATTAATTGAAAAATTAGGGCTAGCGCACGCAAAGCAGCTCTATACCCTGACTCAAAAAGCCTACGAGCTTATTCAACTCAGAGTTAAAGACGTTGAAGCAGAAATTAAATCCCCCATACAGGGAACAGTGACGGCTTCATGGTTTAACGACAGTGACGGCTTACAAGACTACATACATACAATGAACACCGAGTTTGGTGAGTCATTTGAATACTGGTCAAAAGAAAAAATTAACGATATGTACCTGACCAGTAGATACCACTGTGGCTACCTTGAACCTGACACGTCCCACTTTCAATCACTTAATTACGCGCTTCATACTGCAGATATGGCGTCAAATGCGGGCGCAAGAATATTTGAACAAAGTCCGGTGACAAAGGTCGTTGGCATCAACTCGGATTCAGCCAGATGGAAAATTTCAACACCAAACGGCGAAGTTACAGCCGATCACATCGTCTATGCCTGCAGCGGTTATATCGGCTCGCTACAATCTAAACTTAGCCGCGCGACACTGCCTGTCGCCACATATGTTTTGCTCACAGAACCTCTCGGCGCACGATTAAAAACAGCGATCCGCGCCCCATATGCAGTATCCGATAATCGATTCTCATCCAACTATTATCGGATAGTTCAGAATGATCAGCTACTGTGGGGTGGTCGGGTATCAATGTTCCACCCGTCTCAGCAGGCGCTTAAGAAGATCATGCTAAAAGATCTGCTCTCGGTTTACCCGCAACTACAAGGCATAAGAGGCGAAGTAGCCTGGGGCGGTTACATGGGTTACGCCCGGCACAAGATGCCCCAGTTGGGACAACTTAAACCGGGTGAGTGGTATTGTCAGGGTTTTGGCGGTCATGGCATGGCCACGACGACGATGGGAGGCGAGCTTATCGCAAGCGCGATCGCAAACAATGATGACACTTGGCAAGCGTTTGCACCCTTTGGACTCGATTATGTGGGTAAACCTTTTGGTCCTGTTATCGCTCAACTGGCTTATTGGTCATATCAAATACAGGATGCAATTAAATCGCAGCTTTCGAGATAGCTCAGTCGGTCGCTTTTAGATCGGTATCAAGCATATTCTTCCCGAAACGCCTGCCCAGAAATTGTATTGTCATAAACAGAACAGCCATCGCTAACAAAATAAGCCAAGGCGAATCGTATACCCCGGCACACAGAAAAGTCACAAAGGCCACACCTCCGGTTACCATCGCGTAATAAAACTGAGTTGACACATGATCAATGTGCGGACAGTCGGCACCAATAGAAGCGAGTACGGTTGTGTCTGAGATGGGTGATGTGTGATCACCAAACAAGCCACCGCTCAGCACAGCACCAATGGTCATGTACAACGGCGCGTCAACGGCGACAGCCACAGGCACCGCCAACGTCATTAAAATCGCAAAAGTGCCCCAAGATGACCCAGTGGCTATCGAGATAATAGCGCCCAGCACAAAGACAATCGCTGGTAACAACGCGGGATTCACATTCCCACCCACGAGGGTCGAAAGCACTTGCGCTGTACCGAGATCCTTAATCACCGAACTCAGCGACCAGGCTAGAATCAAAATGATGACCACAAAGACCATACTCTCAGCACCCCTGATAAACGTATTCAACGAATCGTTCATGGGTACGCTCTGATGTTTAAACATCAGATATGCACAAGCGATAGATGCAGACGCGTAAGCGATGGTCATGGTAGACCGAACATGAATACTTGTAAGTTCATCGTTCATCGCATGCCATGCGAGCAAAACACCAATCAGGCCTAAGAGTATCGACAAGGGTACAACAAACAAAGAGAGCCGCGGCGGCACCGATGGGTCGTGATCAGGCTCCGCAGCCTGACCCGGTGGATGCCGATCCTCAGAGAGGAAGTGCTGTTGAGCCTTCCCCATGGGGCCAAAATCACGTCCAGTAATGATAAAAAAGAGAACCGCTGACAGTGTAAGAATGGCGTAAAATTGAAAAGGCAGAACATTGATCAGTACCGAAAGCGCCGATTCTGTTAATCCTGCATCGCTATATGCCTGCTCTATCAAACCCATAATGTAAGCACCCCAGCCAATAAATGGGATCAATATACAAATTGGCGAAGCTGTAGAGTCTAGTATGTATGCCAACTTTTCCCTGCATATCTTGAGCTCGCGAAATATTGGTCGAAACAGCGGACCTATAATTAACGCATTTCCGGAATCTGTAAAAAAGATAGACATTCCCGAGGCCCAGCTAGCGAACTGTGCTTTTCTGGGACTGGATATAAAACGAGTCATTCCCCTCGCGAAAGCATGGGCACCACCAGAGACTTCGAGTAAACGGATGAACCCACCAATTGCCATCATCGTAAAGATAATTTGAATGTTTGAGCCCACGGCTATCTGAACAAAAACGCGCTTTTCAATGAGGTCAAGTGTCGCGGCAAACGGATTGTAACCAACCAGAATCAAAGAACCGCTAAACACCCCGAGGCTAAGAGATACAATAATATTTCGGGTCCATATCGCCAATACAACGGTAAGCACCGGAGGTAGTAAAGAGAGAATGCCGTAACTATCCATTCGCCCAACATAACCTGTTGTTAGGTGCCGTGCAATCTGAGAAGAAACACTAAAAAGAAAGGATAGGAAAGCACTGATTTTCTGCGTAGCCTTGCTATACTCATTTTCTCTGTCATTTTTTGTACTTTGTTCACCCTTAGTTTTTAGTTTTTAGTTTTTAGGGACTCACAAACATGTTGTTGGCATTCGGGGCACTTGCCGCCGGTATCATTATCCTTATTTTTAGCGCCGACAAATTCGTCGAGGGTGCCGCCGTCGTCGCAAAACGTTTGGGTTTACCTTCTATTTTGATTGGCATGCTGGTGATCGGCTTCGGGAGTTCTGCCCCGGAAATGGTAATTTCAGCGCTTTCTTCCTATCAGGGTAATCCCAATCTGGCGCTGGGAAATGCCTTCGGTTCAAACATTACCAATATCGCATTAATTCTTGGGGTGACCGCGCTAATCAGCCCCATCTCGGTTGAATCTTCAGTACTGCAACGTGAATTACCTCTACTGGCTTTCGCAACAGCCACTGCCGCGGGTCTACTCTATCTAGATGGAAACCTCAGCCGTGTCGACGGCCTTATACTCATCGGATTATTTTCAATTATCATGGGTTGGTCAATCAGGGCAGGCATGCAATCCAACCAGGATAATCTTGCCGAAGTTGTAGAACAGGAATTCAGCGAACCAATGAGCATGTCAAAAGCGCTCGTATTTCTGATAACGGGACTGATTTTTCTTGTGCTAAGTTCAAGATTGCTTGTCTGGGGCGGTGTCGAGATCGCACAGGCACTCGGTGTGAGTGACCTCATTATCGGGCTAACAATTGTTGCTATCGGCACCTCACTACCTGAACTAGCCTCGTGCATTGCGGCGGTAAAAAAGAACGAACATGCACTGGCACTGGGTAATGTTATTGGCTCGAATCTATTTAACACGACGATTGTCGTGGGAATTTCTGGGACCATCGCACCGACGGTAGTGGAGACTGATTTACTCACTCGAGATATGCCAGTGCTGGCGATTTTAACCGCTGCACTTTTCATCATGGCTTATAGCTTTAACGGCCCAGGCACCGGGAAAATTAATAAATTCGAAGCGGGTCTATTGCTCGTTGCCTACGTCGCATACAACACCAGCTTGGCAATTACCGCAGTCTCAAGATAACATTTACCGCCTAACTCAAGTGAATTGACCTACTTCAGCAGCTCAGCAGAACCCAAATCTGAAATTGCCGATAAATTACGTTCAAGCATACATTCTGCGAGCGCCTGCCCTCTCTCGTTAGCGAGGTCCAGCGTGCCACACACGGTAATTGGATAGATCAGGCAACCCAACACCATTCGACGATAATCACTCCAGCACTGTTCGAAACTGTAATCGGTGACCCCGCCTTCTCGCAGTTTTTCAACATAAAACTCGACAAGCTGCTTCTCGATACGCTTTCTCACATCCGACTTCAAGCTTTGGCAAACGAAGTAAGTAAAATCGAAGACCCCTTTACCGCAACCAGATATTTGCCAATCAAGAATGACAGCATCGAGACTATCCTTTGGATAAATAAAATTATCTTGTCGGAAGTCACCATGGATGAATGTTTCCTGAGAGAACATGTTATTCGCCCAGACATCATGGTATTGCTCCCCAGTTCTAGTAAGAATTGAGCTGGACTCAGCATCAAGAAAAGCGCCAAAATTTTCTATCGTCGGCGTTAAACCTGGCATGTATAGCAACGTTTGCAAACGCTCCGCCTCATGCACCGACATAAAGTCGTACATCCAGCTATGCTCAGGGCGTCTTACCTTACCCCAGTAGATCGCGTGCATACTGGCGATTCTTTCGATAGCGGAAAACGCCTCTTCCTCACTTGCACCTACTAATTGATCATTAGGCGAAACATCACCAAGGTCTTCCATCAAAATAACACAGTCGTAGGTTTCGTCATTAACCTTGGCAAAATAACTTGCAGGTACGTTAAACGGAATCTGATCGGCTACCCTGTTATAGAAATTAGCCTCGCGGTTGTAAAAATCCAGAATTTTCGCGACCTCACGATTTTCATTCTGTGCCGCAATCTTAGCGATGATGACAGAAGGCATATCCTCAGGGGATTCGAAGGTCATCTCGAGACGAGCGAGCTCACCCATCAAACCTACTCCGGCACCAATCACACCGAGATTGACATCGGTGACAGAAGATTTGATCGAACCATTGGCCCGCAAAGCTTGAGTCAGCCATGCTGGTGTTATTTGAGAAACGTTCGCTACTACATCAACCATACTAACCCTCACCACTAAAGCTGTTGCTCAATAGTAGGCAGGATAGATGGAGGAAGCAATGCCTAAATCAAGGGTTTCTAGGCCGTTTGTCGATTAAAAAAAATGTTTAACTTTATCTTTATAAGACCTGCTCATTTTTACTGCTGAGCCATTATTCAGCTTCAAATAAAACTCGCCGTTCATATGAGAGCAGACTTTAACCACTCGCTCGAGGTTAACGATCGTGCTGCGATGCACCCTTTGAAATGTCGAAGGATCGAGCTGCGCCTCAAGATCTTTCATGGTGATTCTCATCACGTGAGTACAATCGTTAGCATGAACACACATATAATCACCGGCCGCATCGACCCAGTCGATGTCTTTGGTTTCGACAAGGGTTGTTTCACCACCATCTTTGATCGCTATTCTTTCCGGGTAAGACTTGACCCCCGAGTGATCTTTAAGCAGTTGCGCAACTGATGTTTCGGACTTGCCGGTAATGCTGATAATCAGCTCCAGCAGGCGCTGCTTGTCTGTGATACTGCCTTTGCGCTGGAGATGCTCTTGAGCACGTTTAACCGCATCCGTAAGCCGTTCATCGTCTATCGGTTTGAGCAAATAGTCCACCGCATGCACATCGAATGCTTCAACCGCGTATTGATCGAAAGCTGTGACAAATACGACCAGAGGCATATTGTCTTGTTGCAAATTGCTAACAACGTCAAATCCGCTCATACCGGGCATCTGTATATCCAGAAACATGATATCGGGTTTTAACTCAGTGACTGAATTTAGTGCTTCTTTACCATTGACGCATTCTCCAACGATTTCAATACCAGCAATTTGTTCCAACCGGATTCTTAGTCCTTTTCTCGCCAGTGACTCGTCGTCAACCACAATTGCTCTGAGTGCTTCCATCGATATTCCCCTACTCGGTCTCGAAAGGTATCCGAATTTCTATCATCAGGCCCGAAGGTAGTGCCTGATTAAATTTGATTGAATGCCGGAGACCATAAATTGCCTCTAACCGCTCTTTTGTGTTCACGATGCCGACCCCATTGAAAACAGGCATTTGCCCGCTGATGAATTCTATGCCGGGTCCATTGTCACTCACCTCAAGTAATAGGTTGCCCGCGACGGCTCGAGCGCCGATAGTGATCTTGCCCCCTTTTTCACTATTAGCAACGGCATATTTTATCGAGTTTTCAACAAGTGGCTGCAACAGCAGACTCGGTACCAGAGCTGTCTTAACTTCATCTTCAACATTGAATTCCAACTGCAGCCGCTCATCAAACCTTACCTTTTCGATTTCGAGGTAGAGCTTCATGGTGTTAATTTCATGGTCGATATCGACTTTCCCCATCGGATCTTTATCCAGAGAATAGCGGAGAAAGTTACTCAGTTTGCTGAGCATTTCGTTGGCAATTTTGTTATCTCCGGACAGGATCAAAGTTGATATAGCATTCAAGGTATTGAACAGGAAGTGAGGGTTGAGTTGATAACGCAGCATGCGTAATTGCGCTTCGTGCGCCATGCTCTCGGCTTTAATGCTCTTCTGAACCTGTTGCTGGAGCAGACGATAGAACTTGAGTGCGAAATAGAGCCCACTCCAGCAAAGAATAAGGAAGTAGGAATAGCCGATGATGCCGCTAAAGTATGCAAGCTGACCATAGGCCTCAACAGCTCGATAGTCATCATAATAGGCGAATTGAAAGTAATTTTTAACTGGCTGCCAAATAGCGGCCATTAGATAAGAGGCTCCCACAACAACCATGATTCTGGTTCTGATCGGATGTTCCCACACCGCTTGATAAATATATCGCAAGCCGGTCGTCAGAATAAGTCCTGCCAGGGCTTGCACGCCTAACAACGTGACCCGCTCAAGTGGTTGGCCCCAGTAGAAGTCGCGAATCGTAAATAGCACGACCCATCCGCTCCAGCCAACAATTTGCAGCGTCCAAAACTGATAATTGCTGTTGGTAGGTAGTTCGTTTAGTTTCATATGATGAAGAGCGCACCCGCAGCGTTAGGTTGATGGGAAGCAACAGAATGGACGATCGATTATAACGCATATCAACCTTTTCTTTGCGGTTATAGCGACCCTCTGAGCGCCAAAAACACTCGGTTCATCGCAGCTCTCTTGTAATCAGTATTTTCGGACAGCGTTATCATCACTCTGGTCTGCTATATTGACCGCTGGAAATTCAGTGGCAATAAACGTGATCGAATTCAGCGGGCGTCTTGGTGCGCTTAAATATCCCTTTTTTCGTCGATACTGGCTAGGGTCATTTGCGTCGGTTGGCGCCACGCAGTTGCAGGTGATGGCGCTCGGGTGGTTATTGTTCGAGTTGACAGAATCAACGCTGATGCTCGGCTATCTCGGCGCTGCAGCATCTATACCTACCCTTGCCATGACGCTTTTTGGCGGCGCCCTCGCCGACTCTATCGACAAGCGCAAGCTCATGCTGGGCACATCCTTTCTGATGACCTTGCTGCTCGCCTGGCTCGCAGTGCTGGATTATCTTGAGATCGTCACGCCATGGCACATTATTGTGATCGCCGCGGCGATCTCTTTTATTACCGGGTTCGACTGGCCGGCAAGAACGGCGATCATGCCCTCTTTGATTGAACGCGATGAAATGTTCAGCGCGGTCGCCCTGAGCGCAATCGTCTGGCAAAGCTCACGAATGATCGTACCGGCCTTGGGCGGGCTTATATTGGTTGTCGCCGATACTTGGGTTGCTTTTGTCCTCTGTACGGCCGGTTTTTTCTCAATGTTCCTCGTCATGCTCAGTATGAATCTAAAGCTGCCGGGGCTTTCCTTTCAAGGCTCGCCGCTTGAAAAAGTCGCAGAGGGCGTCAGGTTCATCTGGCATGAACCGACATTTCTAATACTCACGATTCTAAGTTTTGCCGCGATGGGTTTTGGCTTTGCCTATATACAACTAATGCCAGCTTTCAGCGCAATACTCAGCTTGGACGAATCCGGCTACGGTTTTTTGATCTCAGCAACAGGCTTTGGTTCTGTTGCGGGCACCCTTCTAATTGGTGACTTTCAACGCTCAAAAAATCTTGGTCGCCTGATGCTAGCAACCGCGCTAGCTTCCTGCTTTTTTCTGTACGGGTTCACCGCCATGACCAGCATATTCAAGCACTCTGATCTCGCCTTCGCAATTTGTATCGGTTGCGTTTTTGCTGCCTCTGCACTCAATTCAATGTTCATGATAATGGCGCTTACGGTGCTGCAACTTAGGGTCCCCGAGGAATTAAGGGGAAGAGTGCTGGGTATTCATGGGATGTGCTACAGCTTTGGTCCTCTCGGCGGGTTGGCAGCCGGAGCGCTCGCAGGTTATGTTACGACCTCAGGGGCAATTGCTGTCCTCGCAAGTTGTTACGTCGCTTTGATCGCTGTCATTGCGCTACGCTACAGTGTCATACGGAATCTCAGCGGTCAGACGACCTAAGCTGTTATGTCAACAACACCATATTGCATAAACTTGTCAATCGCATCACTCACACCATCGGGCTCATGTATCGCCACTTCATGACCCGCGTGCGCAAAAACCTGAAGGGTCGCACGAGGTAGAGCGCGATAATCCTCTATATTTGACGCCAGCAATGCGTCAACAGCTCCTGCCAACATCATCGTGGGTACGTTGATTTCTGCAAGTTTGTCAGCCGCGCGTAAAGCAAACATCGACCTCATGCTACCCAACAGGTGCCCTTCTGAAACCCTCATGAGATGATCAACCCGAGACTCAAACCAATCGTCTGTCTGAACATCCGGTCTAAATCTCGTCGCCAGCATGTCTGCCTTAAAGAAATCCCTGTTGTTATCCCTTCTCGCTTTCAATCTCGCTTCGATGTACTCAGGATCTGGCTCTCCTTGACCACCACCAGCAGGAATCGGCGCCATCAGCACCAACTTGTTTAGTCGAGCAGCATGGTTTAACGCCAACAGAAACCCAATACCACCACCCATGCTGTGACCTGCATAGGTGAAACGGGTAATACCAAGATAGTCCATCATGCCAACGACGTCGCTAGTGTATTGCTCGAGGTTATAACCATCACTCGTGTCTTCACTTTCACCAGACCCCCGGCACTCCATCAGTATGACGCGATAGCGGTCTTTAAGCCGCTCTGCAACGGGCATCCAGTTTGCCCGGGATGCTGTATAGCCATGGTGTAGCAGTATAGGCTCACCCTCTCCCATTGAGTCGTACCAAAGTTTGGCGCCATTAATCATCGCGTGTGGCATATTAGGTATCCGCCTTTAATCCGTTTTTATTTAATTTTTATCCGAACAGAGAAGTGAATTTCACCGCCTCATTGCTGGTTCGACTTTCGCGAACACACTGAGCCAAAACCGGAATCCCCTCGACGATGAGGTCATCAGGCACGTGCCCAAAAGCCAGCCTGATGTAAGGATCATTTTTTCGGTCTATGTGGAAAGCCGCTCCTGGCGCAAAGAACACTTTTCTTTCGCGGCTTACTGCCATTAACTTATCCATATCGACATCTTCTGGCAATCTCACCCACATAAATAAACCACCTGCGGGTTTCGACCAGACGCAAATATCTGCCAATTGTTTTTGTAGTCCGGCATCAACCAGATCTAACTTATTCTTGAGCACTGGGTTTGCTATCTCACAATGGTCCCAAATGCCATCTTTATAAAATTCAGCGACGACCGAGGCAGCAAAATAGTTACTGCCAGCATCAAAACGTTTAGACACGATGTCCGAGAATAAGGGTTCCCTAGCATGCAGATAGCCGAGCCTAACGCCAGGCGCGAGAATCTTAGACAAAGAACCAATGTAGATATGTTTCAATCCGTCGTCCATCGCGAACATTGAGGGCACTTTCTCCCCAGTGAAATGTACATCCCCATAGCAGTTATCTTCTACGAGCGGAATGTCATAATCCGCGGCAATTCGAATGAGCGCTTCTTTTCGTGAGCGGGGCATCATCGTACCTGTTGGATTTTGATACGTGGTTAAGGGATAAATGAAGCGCGGTAATGTACCCTGGTCAGACAGTTGCGCTAGTGTCTCTTTCAGCGCATCCATTCGCATTCCATCATCATCTAGAGGAATACCAACCATCTTAAGTCCGATGCCCTTATAAGCACCAATAGTGCCGGAGTAGGTATACTCCTCGGTAATAACAATATCGTCTTTGCCCTGCATCAGCGCCTGCCCGACAAGAGTCACTGCCTGCATTGATCCATTGGTAATCGCAATGAGATCCTTTGATACCTCAACGCCTTCTCGCTGACTCTCTCGCTCCGCCATCAGTGCCCGAAGACCCTCATGACCCAGATTACCCGGATACTTGTTATAAGCGTCGTGCTCGGCCTCAATGGCTCTCAGCGCGGCTTGCTTGAAAGCCTCTACAGGGAACGTTTCGGGGTTGGTTTGACCTACAGCAAAATCATAGACAGGCATGAAAGCTCCCGGAAAGCAGTTTAGTTTGGCTGATTATTTCAGATAACCTCACCCCTTTACCAGCGGATTGATCCTAAATTCTTCTCATGTGTCTATTGAACTGATCTAACGCCCTACCCCACACTCCCTTCGTTGGCTCGTCGAGCGTCAATAGCGCCTGAACTAACTGATGAGAATAATCTTGGCTAGATTCGAGTGGTAACATTGAGGGTAGATGGTCTATCGCGATGATATCAAGGGGCGGATCTTCTATGGGCAGACTAATCACTGGCTCTTCAAAGGTCGTACATCGGTGGTATATCGGTATCGGGTTATAGAGACTTTCGGGGTCACAACTAACATCTACAATGACCGATAACACCCTGTCCTCGTTGGCAATATCTTTCTTAGTAATAAATTGGGGACAATCTTCATTTGCTAAAATGCAGTTGACAAACAAATTATGTTGTTGAAGCTCCGGAAATGGACCGCCACTTGCAGTTTCGGCCATGTCCCACTTGCTAACAGTTAGTCCTAGTTCATTGGCAAGATTTACTGCGCCACGACCAGATCTGCCAAGCGCTCCCATCACAATCATGTTCGGCAGTTCATCGCACTGAGTCAGTGCTGATTTGAGAGCTTCAATAAGCAAATCAACATTGGGAAAACTTCCTAGCTTAGCAAGTGAAGGATTGTCTCCTCGATTTTGCCCGCACCATGACATTACGCCCGTGGCAGCGCCTGCAAATCCAGCCCAATAGCCAAAAGCAGCAACGCGGCGATTATTTTCATCAACCAGACACTCCAGATCATATAGCACGCCCCCGCCCGCTCTGTATCGACCCAGCGTTTGATGCCAGCCCGGCTGATCTTTATAGACGTGGCCAAAATAGATATGTCGATGTTGAAGCTCAATATTCTCATCTGGTAGTTCTTTTACGCCAAGAATGAAACATTCATTGGGCGCAGACCGCCAACTTCCTTCCGTCGCAGATAAACACCCAACAGCCTCATACTCTGCCAGCGGAATAGCCCGTTGATCAGACGCTTCGACCGTAATAGTAAATCCATCAGCAATCAGTCTCGCCGCATCTTTGGGCGTAACCGCAACGCGACGTTCGTTTGGTTTACTTTCTGCGCGCAGCCAGATATGCGTGGTCATAGGGTAATCCTCAATGATTTTGAGCTTTTCGTTGAGCAATGAGCATGCATAGGAAACTAAGGATAAATCAGGTGGGTTGCTTCGGGTTGTTCCAAATATCTCTTGTGATCTTCCACTCACCATCGAGCTGCTTACGTAAAATCCACACGTGCCTGCTAACGGATCTTAGAGGGGGCGCAGACCCGTCATTTTTAGCTCGAAGATAACCATCAAAACTGACCCTGACATAAGCCATATCATCGACTACTTGGAGCTCTTCAATAGCGGTTTCCTGATCAAAGCGGAATTTTTTTGTGAAACGATAAAAAGTCTTGGCTTCCTCTTTACCTACATCCTTGAAATTGGAAGGCATCATCCAAACTGCGTCGTCGGTAAATAGATTGAAATAAGGAGAAAAGTCATCCGAGCGGATAACCCTAAGCGCTTCAAGAATTAGCTTACTGACTTTGTTATAGTCTTCAGAGGGGTTAGAGACCTTGAAAAGCGCTGGAGGCGACATAGGTTTGATCACTATATTCTCGGACGATCGATATTACTCCCCTAAATCGAATAATCAAGTGAATCGGGCTCGTTTTAAGCGCTGAACCCGCGGCTTTACGGCTGTTTGGCCGTAAAAGTGACATTATCTCTATCGTGTAGCACCTATTACGTACGCAACTGATTAGAATATGTTGTGTGCAGAAACTTGCAGCGACAATTTGTGACGGGGTTCACAACACATTGACCGAAATTAGATCAAAATAGCTTTATCGTGCTACTTTATAGCTTCGCACTCTAAAGTTGAGCAACTCCCGTTCGCGCCAACCTGCGCATAAAAAGGGTATAAGCACCCCCGGTTAAACTGAGACTATGAGAATGAACGTTACTTCCAAAGCGAATCTAGGGCTCACCAACGACGGTGAATTATCACTTTTTTTTATTGGTGTTGGTTCAGCGTTCTCAAAAAATCTAAACCAAACCAACGCCCTGATTGTTAAGGGAGATGATCACCTTCTCATTGATTGTGGCACCAGATGCTCACAGTCCTTGCATGAGTACGGTATTCCCATCACCGGCATTCAAAACTTTCTCATCACGCACAGTCACGCGGATCATATCGGTGGACTCGAAGAAGTGCACTTACATGGTCGTTATGTGCAGAACAAAAAGCCAAACATGGTTATCGCACCGGAATATGAACAGTTACTCTGGTCACAATCGTTGAGGGGTGGCTCTGAAATGTCTGAATCGACGCCGCTCAAATTTCGGGATCTTTGGCATGTTATCGAACCCAAATGTGTGGTGCGTGGAGGGCGTGATACCTGGGAAGCGAATGTCGGGTCTATCAACATCAAACTTCCACGTACCATGCACTATCCTGATACCGCACCCAGCTGGAGGGAGTCGTTCTGGAGTACGGGGGTAATTATTGACGACAAACTCCTGTTTACATCCGATACTAGATTTGATCCGGAGTTTCTAGAAACCTTCGACCGAGAGTTCAATTTCGACTTTATCTTTCACGACTGCCAACTGTTTACTGGAGGAGTACATTCCTCAATCGAAGAACTGATGACCTTGCCCGCTGAGCTGAAACGCAAAATCTTACTCATGCACTACGGGGACAATTGGAAAGATTTTGAAAAAGTTGGAATAGACGCTGGATTTCATGCTTGGGTGAAACAAGGCCATACCTACACCATCGAGTGACTATTTTTTTCCAGCATCAAGCTTTGCCAATCGCTTTTTGTAAAAAACCCATGAGTATGATTTACTCCTTTCCTCTTTTTTCACCCTAAATATTCAAGCTAAGGAGAAACAATATGGGTCAATTAGACGGAAAAGTAGCCATCGTTACCGGTGCAGGTGGAGGTCTCGGTGAGGCTCACGCTCTACTACTCGCTAAAGAGGGAGCATCCGTTGTTGTCAACGACCTAGGTGGTTCCCGTGATGGTAGCGGTGAAGGTCAAAATATGGCCGATGCGGTCGTTGAAAAAATTAAGGCTGCGGGAGGCAAGGCTGTTGCAAATTATGGCAATGTCACCAGTGAGGACGACGTTAATGCACTGATCAAGACTGCCGTCGATGAATTTGGCAAGCTCGATTTCCTCATTGCAAATGCTGGAATTCTGCGCGACAAGTCATTTAAAAACATGACAAACGACATGTGGGATATCGTTATCAACGTTCACCTACGAGGCACCTATCTTTGCGTTAAGGCAGCTTACGATCAGATGATCGAGCAGGGTCACGGTGGTAGCATTGTTGTCACAAGCTCGACTTCAGGGCTGCTAGGCAACTTTGGTCAATCCAACTATGGCGCAGCCAAAGCAGGTATTGCTGGTTTGGCCAGGTGCTTATTTCAGGAAGGACTGAAATATGGCATTCGGGTAAACATCCTAGCGCCCGCTGCTTGGTCAAGAATGACCTCGGATATTTTTCCGGAAGGACAAAATATGGAAGAACTTCTTTCACCAGCAAAAGTCTCGCCCGTCGTAGTGTGGCTCGGTTCCGATCAGGCCAAAGACGTTACCGGTCGAACCTTTTTGGTTCAGGGTAATTCAGTGACCTTACTTTCTTGGCAATCCCATATGCTTGCCACGAAAGGTAATGACGAAGCAGCATGGTCAGTTGCAGACGTCGGTGACTCTGTGCTGGAGAACTTTGAAAACTGGCCAAAGGGACCTCAGCCAACGCCAAGGGAGTTCTAGCACTAGACTGGCCTTAAACATCAGCAACATGAAAGAGGCAGCTTTGGCTGCCTTTTTTTTGCCTGGTGATTAATCCTGAAGTTCAATCATCCTCGCGCGATATCATTTTCGAGCCGAGAAATTTGCCTATCAGATGATCACGAGCATCCACTTTTTAACGGACAGATGAGCAGTCAGGACGTAAAGCGCGAGTAGCTATTCCACAACCCTTGCAAAAGTATAATCTGGGTCTGGACCGAGCACACGTCTAACAACACCTTTCAGCTTTGGATGTTGTACATAGGCGGAACCCGTTTCAGCAAGCGGAAGCACCGGCACATCCTCGATAATTATTTTTTGAAGTTTATCCGCAGCACGCATTCTAGTTCTGGCATCATTGGAAGTTAGCAAGACCTCTAGCCAACGATCATATTCCGGATTGCTATAGCCTCCGGCGTTGTTTGCATTATAGGAAGCCAACAGGTCGGCATAGGTGACCACATCGTCAAAGTCGGGGTACCAGCTCGCCAAAGAAATATCAAAATCGCCTCGCTGAATTTTGACGAGATACTGTTTGAATGTTTGTTGGTCAACCTTTAAGTCAAGATCTAACGCCTGCTTTAAACGTCCCTGAATAAACTCTGCTATTCTCGCGCCGGTTGGAGAGGTTGTGCTCAAAATAGTTATAGACGGCATTTTTTCAACGCCCAAACTCAGCTTCACTTCTTGCACCAACCGGCGCGCTTTTTCCACATTCATTTGTACGGGTTTAATGGGATATTCCTGAGTGAACTTGCCGTCAACCCCGTTGAGCCAACCAGGGAAAAAGGAATATGCAGGTTTATAACCCGGAATCCCGATCACCTTATTGACGAACTCATCAGGATCAATGACTAAGCGAATCGCCTGCCTGAGCTTTTTTTGTCCTGTCACCATTTCTGACTTGGTGTTAAAACGAATGTAAGCCATGCCACCCGATACAAACGATTTCATTCTTAACTGCTGACTTGCTGCATCTGCAACCGTATCGGCACCCAAACGAGCAAGCGCAATTCGATCATCGCGAAACAGGTTCAAACGCGTTCGATTATCCGCGGTGATATATCCAACATGTAACTCGTTAAGCTTGATGGCGCTACGGTTCCAGTATGAAGGGTTCTTTATCAGTGTCATCTCCGCATCATGGACCCAGCTTGATAACTTAAAAGGGCCGTTGTACAGAAGATTTGAGACCTCCGCACCATATCGTTCACCCTGAGCTTCGTAAAAAGTTTGCTTTATCGGATAAAATACAGCGTGGTTCATTACGGTAATGCAATAACCGCAGGGCCGTTCCAGATCCACCTTAAGCGTGAAGTCATCAACCGCTGTAATGCCCAATGCCGAGAGCGGCAACTTTCCTGCCTGAATTTTTTTCGCATTTTTAATCGGGTCCATGATCGAGGCATAAGGAGACGCAACATCAGGGTTGTTCATCTGACGCCAGCTGAAAACGAAGTCGTGAGCGGTGACAGCAGAACCATCACTCCAACGGGCGTTTTTACGCAGATTGAACCGAATGGTGCGATCTTTTTGAACCCAGTCGGTTGCGATGCCAGGTACCAGCTTACCTCTTCTGTCATAGCGAACCAGACCTTCGGTAACATGTCCCAATACAAAAAAACTGACCAAATCGACCGTCTGCAGGCTGTTCAGGTTCGGCGGCTCTTGAGTGAGTGCGATCGTCACTGATTGACGCTCATAATCTACCGAGGCTGGAAACCCCGTTGTGCTAAAAAAGAAGAGCATCCAAAGAAAGAAATATTTCATTTAACAAACCTAATAGAGACAGGCAGCAATTGTGCCACGGGCACGAGTGATAATCAGTTCTTTCAGCTGCTGTCCGATCTGACTGGCTTATAAAAGCCAGAAGAAGCTCAAGCGAACCTGTCTCAGGGACTGCAAAAAACAGTCGATACGCAAGTAAAGGCCTTATTTAGATGCGATAAAAAAGTCTGTAAAGCACTAGGTTCAAGGCGATAACCGGCCCATCTGGCACCTTGCTATGTTCAATTGCTCGCGCAGCTGCCGTCGACTTGAGCGACCGTTGAGAAGGGTCTAAAGTAGTGACTTCTCTCTAACAGATCATATTCTTATGTTCGATTACAGAAGTGCGACCAAAGATACTGCTCAGGGTTTTGCCGACTCGGCAGACCTTGGTGAACTCGACGTTTCAAACCACTTCCTGTTCCAGCAGGATGCGATTTGGCCTTTTTTTGACCGTCTTCGTCAGGAAGACCCTGTGCACTATCATTCAGACTCTCGCTATGGCCCTTTTTGGTCAGTTACTAGCCACGCTGCGATCAAAGAAGTCGATTCAGATCACAAACGATTTTCCAGCGCTAAGGGGATCGGGATTCTAGACAGTCCCGGAGCGGAATCCTCTTCCTTTATTTCCATGGATCCGCCAAAACACGACACTCAACGCGCGACGGTCTCGCCAGTGGTGGCACCGCCAAATCTTGCAAAGATGGAAGGCCTAATTCGTTCACGGGTAATAGATATCCTCGATGGGCTGCCGATTGGTGAAACGTTCAATTGGGTAGACCGTGTTTCAATCGAACTGACGACTCGTATGCTTGCCACCTTGTTTGATTTCCCTTTTGAGGATCGCAAACTGCTAACGCGTTGGTCAGACATAGGTACCATAGGGCCGCGGTCAGGTTACATTTCAACTTGGGACGAAGCCGGTGCTGAAATGCAAAAATGCCTCGAGTATTTTCAAAAGTTGTTTCAACAACGACTAGACCCCTCTCACGAAGGCTTTGACCTGTTAACGCTGTTGGCACATGACACGGAAACCAGAGATATGCCACCGAGTGAATTTCTTGGAAACCTGATGCTGCTCATTGTCGGAGGCAACGATACGACGCGAAATTCAATCTCCGGTGGTGTACTCGCACTTAACATGTTTCCGGACCAGTACCAAAAACTGCGACAAGACCTCAGCCTGATCCCCAACATGGTTGCGGAAATTATTCGTTGGCAAACACCTCTGGCGCATATGCGAAGGACGGCACTTGAAGATGTCGAATTGCGCGGCAAGTCGATAAAGAAGGGAGACAAAGTTATCATGTGGTACGTTTCTGGTAATCGGGACGCCAGCGTGTTTGAGGATCCAAACAAACTGATTATCGATCGCAAGAATGCTCGCCAGCACGTCTCGTTTGGCTTTGGCATACATCGGTGTATGGGGAATCGATTAGCGGAAATGCAGCTACGGGTACTCTGGGAGGAGATCAGCAAACGCTTCCATAAAGTAGAGGTCGTTGGTCAACCAGAGCGAGTCGTATCAAACTTTGTCAGAGGCTATTCGCAACTGCCCGTTATATTGCATCCGCTAGCGTAAAGACGAAAACCAACCACCGCTAATTCATATTGGGAGTTAAAGATGGCTGATCTGCTTGCGATCTCGACTGGCGTCATTGATGGTACAACGGCCTCTGACGAAGTCGGGCCACTAAACAGAATCAACTTTAAATTATCCGAGATTGGTGACGGCATTGCGATGGTTGAGGCGTTTTCTCACTGCATCTTGTTCAAGACCGATGACGGACTGGTCGCTTTTGATACTAGCAGCGTAAATGGCGGTGAACGTGTCGTCAGCGCGATCCGGGGATGGAGCAAGGAACGCTTCAATTCGTTAATCTACACCCATGGCCATATTGATCACGTGGGTGGTTGTGGTTTTTTTATGGAAGATGCAACCAACAATCGCCACGATGTGCCTAATGTCATCGGCCACAAAAATGTATCCGGGCGATTTGACCGCTATAATAAAACCAGCGGTTATAACCTAGCCATCAATCAACGTCAGTTCGGGCAGTTTTCACGCCGGGGTTATGATATTGCGGATGGCAATATTTTTCTGAACCCAAAATCTCCAAAGCCCAACCTCACCTATAGCGATCAACTTGAACTCACAATCGGCGGCACCGAGATCGAGCTCAAGCATGCAAAAGGTGAAACCGACGACCATACATGGGCGTGGATTCCCAAACACAAGGCAATTTGCGCGGGAGACTTTTTTATTTGGAATTTCCCCAACGCTGGCAATCCGCAAAAAGTGCAGCGGTTTCCGGTTGAGTGGGCTACCGCACTTCGCGCTATGTCGCGCCAAGATGCTGAACTATTTTTGCCTGCACATGGTCTGCCGATCGAGGGCAAAGAAAGAATACGACGGGTGCTAAATGAAGTCGCGGACGCGCTCGAGTTTCTCGTCGAGGAAACTGTACAACGCATGAATGAAGGCGCACGCCTAGACGAAATTATTCATGAAATTAAAATCGATCCGGCAATTCTCGAGAAACCATATCTCAGACCCACCTACGACGAACCCGAGTTTGTTATCCGAAATATCTGGCGTCTGTACGGCGGTTGGTGGGATGGCAATCCTTCGCGCCTTAAGCCTGCTCCGGACGGCACGCTCGCCCGGGAGTTAGCGAACCTTGCCGGTGGCGCACTGAAAATGGCAGAACGCGCTCAGGAATTGATTGAATCAGACATTCGTTTAGCCTGCCATCTTGTTGAGATGGCAGCACAGGCAGCACCCTCGAATACAGACATACATATCATACGTGCTGAGGTATACCAGTATCGTCGGAATACCGAAACCTCACTGATGGCCAAGGGGATATATGGTTCCGCGGCTGGTGAGTCACAGAGCCAGATAGAGGAATAACCTGCGATCATGCAACTATCCCGCTATCTTGAGAGAATTGCCTACAATGGTCCGCTGAACGTCGATCTCGAAACCCTAAATGGTATTCATCAACACCATCTTCGTGCGATTTCTTATGAGAATCTTGATGTCCAACTCGGCATTCCTTTGACAACAAATGTTCAAGCGGCCTACCACAAAATCGTAGCGCTGGGTCGCGGTGGCTGGTGCTACGAGATGAATGGGGTCATGGGCTGGGCATTAGAAGAAATAGGCTTCGACATCATGCGGATATCCGCCGGCGTCAATCGAAATGAACGAGGCGATGCGGTTGTTGGTTCGCACCTCGTTCTACTGACAGAGCTGGATCAACCCTACCTTGTTGACGTTGGCTTTGGGGATGGGTTTTTACTGCCAGTGCCTTTGAAAGAAGGGGAATTTTCAGAACGAGGATTCATTTTCAAAATGGAACACCTCACCGATGGCTACTGGCGGCTACACAATCATCAATTCGGTGGTGCACCAAACTTTGATTTTAAAACTGAGCCTGCAGACGAGTCTCAGCTCGAAACAGTATGTCAAAGCCTGCAGACTGTTGAGCACTCACCTTTTGTTATGACGTTAATTGCACAACGTTTTGTTCAGGATGGATACGAAGTTCAGGTAGGGTGCACAGGGCGCAAAATCACGTCACGGGGCATTGAAACCAAGGTGCTCAATAGCGCAGAAGCGCTTCAACAGCGCCTGCAAAATGCATTTGAAATCAACGTGCCGGCAGTAACAGCACTTTGGCCAAAGGTGCTTAAACGACATCAAGCATTATTTCCTGACAACACAGATTAGGTTCGGTACCAGAAAATGAGAGACTATGAGTCCCCCAGTCGAGATACGGTTGAAACCTTTTACCTTCTTAATCACCGTCTTCAAACATTTGACTTTGTCAAAAATCAATTCAAACGCTTCGTTTCCAAACCAACAAGCACGCGGTCAATGACTTGGCTTGAGGCGCTGACGTATCTCGATACACTGGTTGATGATTCTGATCCGGACACAGAGCTATCGCAATTACAGCACTTGCTGCAGACCGCAGAAGCCATAAGAAGAGACGATCATGAGGACTGGTTTGTGCTCACGGGTTTTATACACGATCTTGGTAAGATTCTCTGTTTGTCGGGAGAACCCCAATGGTCTGTCGTTGGCGACACTTTTCCAGTCGGTTGTCGATTCAGCGATAAGATCGTGTATCCGCATTTTTTTGCCGACAATCCCGATTCAGATAATCCAGCGTACCAAACGCCCACTGGAATTTACGAACCCGCTTGTGGTCTACGTAACGTCACTATGTCTTGGGGGCACGATGAGTACCTGTTCCAATACATTAAAGATTATCTTCCCGAACCCGCGCAGTACATGATCCGTTTTCATTCATTTTATGCCTGGCATCAATCCGGTGCTTACGACGACCTTTGCGATGATCACGACCGGGAAATGCTGCCATGGGTAAAAAAATTTAATCCTTATGACCTGTACTCAAAAGCAGATAACACTGTGAATTGGGATGAACTTCGGCCGTACTATCTTGATCTGATTGAAAAGTATTTGCCTGCGAAAATAGCATGGGCCGTTTGAGGCGAGCAGTCGACTGAAATACCGATTCGAAGACATTGCATTGTAGGTAAGACCAACCTAACCCCTGGCGACTTCAGCCAGCAAAGCCACGCGATTCCGTAAAGATTATTTGACCACGTGAGTCGACCGATTTTGCTGAGTCGCTAGCAGGTGGCGATTATCACGACCACTGATCAAAACGCATAATATCCTCAACTGGCTTTCTCGTGACCGGGCCAAACTTACCGAGAGGATAACCAACAGGGATTAGACACAATGCGGCCATCGTGTCAGGCATATTCAAGGCTTCCCTGACTTTATCCTGATCATTCAGAGCAAGGGTGGTAGGCGCAGCACCAAGTCCCATTGCTCTCGCTGCTAGCAACAAATTTTGGATGCCTGGCCATAAAGAACCACCTCCGCGCTGCGCAACAGTTGCATCGACTTTCTGACCATATTCCATACAAGCGATAATGAGCGCGGGTATTTCATGCATATGTTCCATTTGCCAGATGACAGAATTCAACATGCGCTTACGCTTCTCTTCCGATTGGTGCGGCAAACTCCCTGGGCGCTCAGCCTGAGGTCCAATGTAGGCTTCAACGCCTCCACGATTGAGATCTGCAAGCTTCTGTTTCACCGCAGCATCCCTGACAACAATCCACCGACCATTCTGCATGTTAGAACCTGAGGGCGCCTGATTGGCGGCATCGATGAGTTGCTTCAAGTCAGCCTCTGGTACATCCCGCGTATCTAATTTTCGCATTGCTCGACAATTGTATATCGCATCAAACAGTGACATCTGATCATTAGTCATTTGCTTTTCTCCTTTGTTTTGCTGCAGATTAAATCAGTTAAGGACAGCACACAAGATTCCTTGTCGCCAACTTTTTCGAATGCCGTTGCCTATCAGGCGTAGTATTTAATTCGTACGAGGATCTATAATCTATCAACCCGGATCTCCCTTGCAGGCGTAAAATTGATCATGAAGACGCTAACTATTGACGGTCTCGAGTTTCGAGATTTAGATCACGATGGGGTGCTCTCTCCCTATGAAGATCACCGCTTGAGTGCCGATTCACGTGCAAAAGATTTGTTAAACAGAATGACAATGGCGGAAAAAGCCGGCGTCATGATGCACGGCACCGCGCAGTCCATTGGTCCTCTGGGTGTGATGGGCGTGGGAGCGGAATATAATCAGCAAGCCAATCAAGAATTGATCTCTGATAGCAAGATTAACCATCTGATTACTCGCCTCGACAGCACGCCCCACGAGTTTGCAGCGCAAAACAACGCCTTGCAACAGATTGCTGCTAACACGCGTCTTGGTATTCCAGTGACGATCAGCACTGACCCCCGACATCATTTCCAGCACGTTACCGGGGCAAGCTCAAGAGCAAAGGGGTTTAGTCAATGGCCAGAAACCACTGGTTTGGCGGCCATCGGTAGCGCCGAACTAGTAGAACAGTTTGCTGAGATCGCGAGAGCCGAATATCGCGCTGTCGGTATTCACATGGCATTATCGCCTCAAGCGGATATCGCAACTGAACCTCGGTGGTCTCGTATATCAGGCACCTTCGGTGAAAATCCGAACCTAGCGCGAACGCTTGTTGGGGCCTATGTCAAAGGCATGCAATCGGGCACAAAGGGATTGCACGAAAAAAGCGTATCTTGTGTCGTTAAACACTGGGTCGGCTACGGCGCAGCTCCCGAGGGCTTTGATGGCCACAATGCCTATGGCCGCTTTTCGCAGTTAACTGAAGAATCTTTGCGCCTGCACGTTGAACCCTTCCTAACATCATTTGACCACAAGGTGGCAGGTGTCATGCCAACCTACACCATACTTGAAAATTTGGTGCTGAACGGAGAAGTTCTCGAGCAGGTTGCTGGTGGCTTTTCGAAAGAACTTATCACAGAGCTGCTGCGCGCCAAATGTGGCTTTAAAGGATTTGTCCTCTCAGACTGGGCGATATTCCGAGATGCCGGGGAGCAAACCTTCAACCCAACCACAAAACAGACACCCATGGATATTGGCATGCCCTGGGGAGTGGAAACACTGAGCCGTGAACAGCGATTTGCAAAAGCAGTTAACGCAGGCTGCGATCAGCTTGGCGGCGAAGAGGATGTCGCGACGTTGTTGAGCGCTATCGACAGTGGCCTGATTTCTGAATCAAGAATTGATGAAGCTACTTACAGAATGTTAGTTCAGAAATTCGAACAAGGTCTTTTCGAGTCTCCCTTCGTAGACACAACAACAGCCGATGAACTGGTCGGGTCAAAGCGCGCGCGGGCTGCGGGAAAAAAAGCACAACGCAAGTCAATTATATGTCTAAAGAAACCCTCATCTGTGAACTCCAGCACCCGCTATTACCTCGAAAACTTCGCGCGCTCACAAGCAGATGAAGTCACAAGCCTAAATGATGCTGACGCCGCGATCATCAAACTTTCAACGCCTCATGAAGACCTTCATCCCAACTTCTTTTTTGGCAGTCGCCAACAGGAAGGGGACATAGATTTCAAACCGACACTGCAAGTTGCCAAAAGAATAAAAGCGCTTTCTAAAAAAGTGCCCACGATCGCTGTCATTCAGATGAGTAGACCCGCGGTCGTCACCGACATCATTAACGACCTAGACGGTTTGTATGTTGACCTTGGCGTTTCAGATGACCTGATGATTAACGCGATTTCCAGCCAGATTGAAACCGAAGGTACGCTACCTTTCGAGCTGCCCCGCTCCATGCATGCGGTGAGAAGTCAAAGGCCTGACTTCCCTTCTGACAGCGAAAATGCCTTGTTTCAAGTCGGTGCAGACTACAAAAAACAATAAAGCGTTGTAGAAAAACTATCGACCCTTAAAGTCCGCCGACCGTTTTTGTGCAAATGAAGTCATGCCTTCTTTTGCATCCTCGGTACGCATCAACTGCAGGAAATTCATATAAACATGATGTACGTGATCATTGAATTGTTCCGCTAATCCCATTCGCATCAGACGCTTGGCAGACTGCACAGCTAGTGGTGCATTAGCGGCAATATCATTTGCTAACGCCTTTGCAAAGGGCATTAATTCTTCGTCTGGTACAACGTGAGCACACAAACCCAACTCCTTGCACTCGTCGGCATTCATATTTTTGGCACGATAGATTATCTCGGCAGCTTTCTCCCAGCCTACAAGTCTGGGTAGCACCCAGGTACCGCCGCTCTCAGGAACAATACCTCTTTTTACGGGTGTCGGAGCAAATTTTGCTCCCTGCGCCATGATACGAATATCACAACACAACGCCATATCCATTCCAAAACCTGCTGCCGCGCCATTTAACGCGCAAATCACCGGCTTCTCGCAGTTAAAAATCACCGCAGGCGGAAATGTTTTTACATTTAGACTGACGGGAATAGAGGCTGGCGTGTTGGTGCCGGATTGAGAACCCGCGCGAGATTGTGCTGAAACAACATCGAGCCCGGCGCAAAACATGCGACCAGCACCTGTCAGAATAATCACCCGAACGTCATTATCCCGTTCAGCCTCATTCATATAGTCACTCACCAATTCCATCATCGAGCCACCTAGCGTATTCATTTGGTCTGGTCGATTAAGCGTGATCGTTGCAATGCCATCTTCCACTTCATAAAGCGTATCGGCGTTTTCTGTTGAGTTATCCATCACTTATCCTTGTCTCGATGTTTTGGTTCGCGGTGCAAACACTCATTACACAGGTTATTTTCTAATTCCACAAACATTTACCTATCTAATTGACGCGGATCAACCGGCGACGTACGCAGCCGCGATAAAAAGCAGCATATTTCAATGTACTGATTGTCTACGTCGGTATCTTCCACGTGGGCGTAGCCAAACCATCTGAACGAATCATCCAAACTGCCTCACCCTGTCTAAGTTTTGATTACCAAGGTGAGACGACTGATTTAGAAAATATTGGTAGTCTCAGATTTCAAATACAACTAGGATGGCAGCTTCTGATAAAGCGTAGATGCACCGTTTATGGAACCTGTTGAAGAAAAATCAAGAATCGAATCTCTGGATTTACTGCGCGGATTTGCGCTGTTAGGCATCTTGTTGCTGAACATTATCGGATTTGGCCTTCACTCAGCGGCCTATTCCAACCCCGGCTACGATCTAATTTTGGGTGCGACATCTGACAAGGCGACATGGGCGGCGGTAGAAATATTTGCTGAAGGCGCTATGCGCTGCTTGTTCTCTATTCTATTCGGGGCGGGTATATTACTCTTCACCACGGGCACAAGCGCAAAGGGTGCCGTCTTACATTACAAACGTACGTTTTGGCTGCTGATCTTTGGCCTATTTAATGCCTATATTCTGCTCTGGGTCGGAGACATCCTGGTGACCTATGCACTTTGCGGTTTCTTTCTCTATCTCCTTCGAAACAAAAGTGGCAAGACACTACTCATATCGGCAAGCAGCATTATTTTGCTGATCTCAATCTTCTACGGCATTGTCGGCATCGGCCTGACCGCCGCAAAAGATGCGTCTCTCGAAGTCAGCCACGCGACAGAATTATCTAACATCAATCCCGATACTAGGATCTTAGCCACCGAGTGGGATGATTTTGTCAAAGACTACCAACCTTCGGCTGAGAAAATAACCAAGGAACTTGAACAAAGACGAGAAAGCTACGCAACTGCGTTCTCATTTAACCTTGAAAAGACACTGGAAATGCACTTGGTTGTCGTACCCGTTTTTTTATTATGGGATGCCCTAGCCATGATGCTTCTCGGCATGGCGCTATACAAGTTTGAAGTGCTACAGGGGACGCGTTCCTTAGCTTTCTACAAAAAGCTTGCGATATTCGGCTTCTGCATTGGCATCACCTTTAATAGTTACGAAGTCTACAGAGGCATCACCACTAACTTTGAATTGACAGCGGTCTTTGCGCAGATGCAACCAACTTATCAGATTGGGCGTCTAGGTATGGCAATGGGCTATATTGGGCTTCTTGTCTTGTTTGCGAGAAGCGGCGGGTTTGTCAGTATTAAGACACGTCTGTCTGCTGTCGGCCGCATGGCGCTCACCAATTATTTGATGCACTCCTTTATCTGCGCTGTCATTTTTACCGGTCTTGGTTTTGGACTGGTTGACAAGCTTTCACGGACTTCACTATACCTCGTGGTCATTGCTATTTGGATATTCCAGTTGATATTAAGCCCATGGTGGCTGAAACGATTTCACTTTGGACCCGTTGAGTGGCTATGGCGAGGATTGACCTATGGACGATGGCCGAACATCAAACGAATCCCAAGCGGAGACTACTCATGATTACTCATCGACTCATGCTTGGTGCTTTAACACTCGCAGCCAATATCTACGCAGGGGTAGTCCTTGCGGAAAAAATCAACATGAACAATCTGTCGGAAACCGTTCGCATACTGGCATCGGACGAATACGGTGGTCGAGCCCCGGGCACGGAGGGCGAAACGAAAACGGTCGAATACCTTATCCAGCACTTTGAAGCACTCGGCTTGGACCCAGGCGGTGATGCGGGTGGCTGGACCCAATCAGTACCACTCACCCATACGCGCTTGCAGGGTGATTTCGACGTAAAGTTTTCTAGTGGTAATAGCAACTGGCGTCTAGAACAGGCGACAGATCTGGAGATTAGTAGCGTATTGCCACTGACAAGCAACAAAATACAGGATGCTCCGGTGGTGTTTGTGGGATTTGGTGCCAGCGCACCCGAGCGGGGTTGGGATGATTACGGAGATGTGGACCTTTCCGGAAAAGTCGCTATCTATTTGGTTAACGATCCGGATTTCTCCGCTGACACATCAGAACCTGTTTCCGGATTGTTTGGTAATAAGCGTATGACCTACTACGGTCGTTGGGCCTACAAATTTGAAGAGGCAGCACGACGAGGCGCAATTGCGGCACTGGTCATCCATGAAGATAAGGCTGCTGGTTACGGTTGGAACGTAGCGTCTTCATCCCCGGGGGAAAACTATGCCATTGCAACCGGCACTAAGGGTACAAAACCGGTTCAATTGCAGGGTTGGCTGCACCTAGATGCTGCGATTCGCCTTTTTGAAATGGCTGGATACGATTTTGCTGAACAACGCAGGTTAGCTAGAAATAGTGATTTCGAAGCATTTGAACTCAGTGGTGTTAACTTCAGCGCCAACCTGCAGGTCGACGTCGATAGCATCATTAGCCAAAACGTACTTGCGGTCATTCCTGGCGGAAGTCATGCCGACGAAAGTATCATGGTGGCCGCTCATTGGGACGCCTACGGCATCGGCGAACCTGATTCACAGGGGCGAGTCGTCAGGCCCGGCGCCAATGACGATGCGCTTGGGACCGCCGGCGTATTGGAACTAGCAAGGGTATTCAAATCAAGCCCGACACCCGCGAGAAGCATTGTTTTTGCGCTATGGACGGCTGAAGAAAGTGGCTTGCTGGGGTCAGCGGCCTACGCCGAAAACCCGATTTATCCGATAGAGAAGACTGTCGCCAATTTAACGCTTGATATCTTACAAACAGCCGGATTGGCACGGGATGTGATTCTGGTTGGAGAGGGTCAAAGTGATCTGGAGATTGATCTCGCGAGAGCCGCCGCCAGGCAAGGGCGCACGATAACACCTGAAAGCCTCCCGGAAAACGGCTTGTTTTTTCGTGCAGACCATTTTTCCATGGCGCGCAAAGGAGTACCCGTTTTGTTGTTGATGGGTATCGCTGGCGGCGCTGACCTTATTGAAGGAGGACGTGAAGCGGGTGATCAATGGATCTCTGACTACATCGGTAATTGCTATCACCAGACCTGTGATGCCTGGAGCCCTAGTTTGGATCTAAGCGGCGCAGCACAGGATATTGAGCTATTTCAGATGATCATACACGATCTCGCCAACTCCCGGCGCTGGCCGGTTTGGCGCGATGGATCGGAATTCAAAGCTATCAGAGAAAATAGCAAAGCCGCGCGGCGCTAATTACGATCACTCGTACTTTAAGTGCTCTCTTGCCGTCTCAGGATCACACGGCGAGTGAACGAAGGCCCTGTCTGCTCGCTTGTCGTAGACGCCATACAACATCAGCGGCGCGGCAAGGAATCTCGGATCATCAACCTGGATAGAAATCTGCATGCGCATACCCTGATTGGTCATCCGGTAACGCTCAATCACGCGTTTCTCCGCACTTGAATCAACACCTTCTGCGATGCCCCAGGTCGTGGGTATAAAACGGGACGTCTTTACTACCAGCACACCTCCTTTGTCTTCGAAATGCCCAGTTGATACACCGACTTTGCTTGGCTGCTTATCTTTGGCTAAACGCGCATCTAGGTATATCGTTCTGTTTTCGGCTGGCGTAATGGCCTGCTCTTTTTCTATCTCGATACGGTCAGGATAGCGGGTCCAACGATAACCATAAACATACAGTGGTAAATTGGGGATGCCGCGGCTCTGACAATTAAACTCTGGATCATCCAGTGGATCGTAGTTTTTCACCATGCGTTTACCCTCAACGTTGAGGGGATAATTGTCAAAATTCGGCGCACTCGAAACCAACACACTTCTTAGCGAACGAACATAAGCCCAGTTACCTGAAAAATCCGATGACGGCTGGACCAACGGCGGTATTTTCGGCTTGCCTAAATCGGAAAGCGATACGGCTTCAGGAGGCGGCGTTCGGAAAGGATAAAAACTTATCCCATCAGCACGGGTAAAGTGATCAATCAGTCCATTCTTCTTTGCCGGGTTTCTGTTAGGGCTGAACACCGCGGTCACACGCGTTCCAACCTGAATAGAATCTTCTTTCCAACCGTGATTTAGCATGCCGGATACCGAGTGACCTTCCAGCACCCAAGTACCTGAGTTTCCTTCAGCGTCTACACCCTCAAGATTAATAAAAATATGTGGGTTTCGCCATTTGACCCGAACAACCTCGCCCTTAACTTCTACTTTCCGTTTCAGATCTACCGTTGCTCTTGAATGGTGAGCAAAGCAATCCAGATGAATAAAACTCAACACAAGCAGGCAAGTAAGTCGCAACAAAACATTTCCTCTCAGTTAGTTCTCGTCCAGAAGCCGGCAAATTAGATACTACACACCACTAGACAAAGTTTACGTTGATGGCTCCAAGCGCGCCATAATCTGCGAAGATATGATCGCCGGCTTTCACCGGTACTGGTCGAGTAAAAGAGCCAGACAGAATAATCTGACCGGGTTCCAGAGCAATGCCATGCGGCGCAAACCGCTTGCATACCCAGCGTATACCATGTGCCGGGTGACCCATCACCGCAGCACCTAGACCGGTATCCTCAATGTCATCATTCTGATATAAAAGCGCGCCTGACCACTTAAGATCTATCTCATCAGGTGCAACTTTTTTACCGCCGCAGATAATGCCAGCATTTGCTGCGTTGTCAGCTATCGTGTCAAACACGTTTCGTGTATATCCCGTTTCGGGGTCAACCCTCATACTGCGCGCTGAGATGAGTTCAAGCGCTGGTTGCACATATTCAGTGGCATCCATGACCTCTTCTATCGAAACATCTTCACCGAAAAGTCGCTTCTTCATCACAAACGCAAACTCGGACTCAATACGTGGGTCCAAAAAGTCTGCAGCAGTTATTTCACACTGATCGGGGAACAACATTGCATCTGTGAGGACACCATAGTCAGGGGTTGTGATATTCATCGCAACTTGCATGGTTCGTGAGGTCAATCCAATTTTATATCCAATGACTTTTTCACCGTCTCCAAGTCTCCGGTCAATCCATGCTTTTTGAATGGCATAGGCATCATCCATGTCAAGATCGAAAGACATTGTTAGCGCTCTGATCTGCGTTTGATCTTTCTCTGCGCGATAAAGTCGATTAGCCGCATCAGCTATCTGTTCTGGACTTAGCATATTAAAAATTCCTGTTATTGAACTTTACGCTTTCTTCAAGCTCACGCATTTCAAATGAAACAGTGACAGGCTGACTCGCCATCAGCGGCTCAAGGTGCGTCAGTAAAATTTTCCAGAACATTTCAGCCGCACGCATTCTAGTTGCTTCATCACGACCTCGTCCGACCTTCATACTAAGGTTAAGAAAACCTTTCGCCGGATCTCCATCTGCAACTCGAAAGTCTTCACATTTCATCGCCCTGCTTCGCATACCTGCCATTGGAAATATGTCTGTTTCGGCAGCCTTTTCATGCATTTTTTTCATCAAGCCTTGTAAGTCCAAACGCGTCGCCGGTAGGTTCGCGGAGTACTCGTATATAAAATGTGCCATGACGCTTCCTGTTCGTTCTAATTCGTCAATTTAATGAGAGTCTTTTCAACCGTTCAATCGATCATCGGCAGCACGGGAAATTCCGCATTAATCTGCCCGGTTCCCGAACTGCCAAAATATGGACTGATAACTTCAACCTTACCCTCATACTGATCCCAGCCCAGTGCGCCCAGTAACATCGCCGTGTCGTGCATAAAGCCCTCGCCATGACACTTATCAGCGTATTCAGGCAACATTTCTGTAAAACGCTGCCAGTCGCCGTTTTGCCACATTTCAACGACCCGGTGATCAAAGTCCTCTAGAAAGGGTGACCACACGTTGTGCAGAAATTTGTCAGCGGTACCATTCTGTGCAAACCGGTGCGAAAGTGAACCCGATGCAAATATTGCCACCTTACCATCATAGTCATTTTCTATCGCAGACCGCAGCGCCCTGCCCATCGTGACACTATCTTGTAAGTCATGGACCGTCAGTAAAGCGGCGATCGACACAACGTTAAAATGTCGATCCTCATTCATATATCGCATGGGTACAAGGCTGCCATATTCCAGCGTCAGACTCGTATCATGATGCGCGCGCATGTGGACCCCTGCTTCAGTGACGGCTTTCGCGATTGATTCCCCCAGCGCCGGGTTGCCATCATATTCATAGGGCAAGTTTTTAATAAAGTGGGGCAGTTCGTTACTGGTGTAGACGCCCTTGAAGTGAGGCGCATTATTAATGTGGTAGCCCGAGTTCACCAACCAGTGAGTGTCAAATACGACAATCGTATCAACACCAAGCGCACGACAACGTTTTGATATCTCGCGGTGACCGCTAATCGCGTGCTCTCTACACCCCTTATGTGGACCGTCCATCTCGGACAAATACATCGAGGGTACATGTGTAATTTTTGCCGCGTAAGCGAGTTCACCCATCGTCAATCTCCTTAACTATCGGCCGAGTACCGGCACATTGTGTAGGTCATGAGCAACACACACATTTTTTGTTTCCATATAAAAATCAAAACTGAAGTCACCACCATCGCGACCGATACCGCTCGCTTTCATACCGCCAAAAGGTGATGGCAAGTTTCGATTATTTTCCGAGTTAAACCAAAGCATGCCAGCTTCAAGATTTTTTGCCAAACGCATAGTTCTGCCAACATCTTGCGTCCATACGTAACCCGCAAGACCATAGGGCGTATCGTTCGCCATATTTACCGCATCTTCTTCAGTTTCAAAAGACATCGCGGTTAGAACAGGACCAAATATTTCTTCTCTGGAAACTCTCATACTATTGTCAGCTTCAGTAAAAAGTGTCGGACAGATATAGTTTCCGGCACCCAACTCCTCCATTGCCCGCCCACCCACTGCAGTCGTGGCACCATCGGCTTGCGCTATCTCCATATAGCTCATGACTTTTCGGAAGTGCTCCTGGCTCACCACGGGCCCTACTTCCGTATCAGGATCAAGAGGATGCCCCACCCTCAAATTTTCTACCCTAGCGATTAACGCCGACATAAACTCTGCTTCGATACCCTTTTGGACCAGTAGTCTTGAGCTGGAAGTACAGCGTTGGCCGTTCAGACTGTAGAGCATAAACACAACGGCATCGAGGGCACGATTAAAGTCGGCATCATCAAAGACAATCACCGGGTTTTTGCCACCTAACTCAAAATGCAGTCGTTTTAGGGTTGGCGCCGCCTGACGCATAATGTGTGATCCGGTCGCGCTTTCACCCACGAGCGCGACCGCCTTTATCGCGGGATGCTCAGTCAACCTTTTTCCTACCGTTTCACCAAAACCATTAACCGTGTTCAGTACCCCATCAGGAATCCCTGTCTCCTGAGCGACTTCTGCCAATAAATTCGCGGTAAGAGGAGACATTTCTGCAGGTTTGTGGACGACCGTGCAACCCGCCGCAAGCGCCGGGGCAATTTTCCATGTTGACAACATGAAAGGCGTGTTCCAGGGCGTGATCACACCCACGGGACCAACTGGCGTTCGCATGGTGTAGTTCGTATGCACATCCTGATAAAGCGCTTGACCATTCACCGCTTCAGGTGCCTTGTCAGCAAAGAAGCGAAAATTATCAGCACCACGAAGGGCCGCTTGTTTCATAAACCGAATGGGCTGACCACAGTCCATAGACTCAATCAGTGCAATCTCCTCAGCGCGCGCAGCAATGTTGTCTGCGAACTGATTCAACAGCTTTTTCCGCGCCGCGCCGGGCATATCTCGCCAACCAGCAAATGCAACTCGGGCAGCTTCACAGGCCCGGTCCATATCCTCTTCCGTACCGCTGACGACTTCACCCAGCGAACTGTTGTCTACTGGTGACAAGTTCTGAAAAGTTTCAGCGTGAGCTGGCGTGTCAAATCGGCCGTTGATGTAATGACCCGTAATCTTGTCACTGAATTTCTTCAGGTAGGTTTGGGCCTTGCCAAGATTTACCTCATGTTCCGACATCGTTTCTGTCCTGTTTTGCTTTTGTTTTGCTTTTGTTTTGCTTTTGTTTTGCTTGGAACTTGAATATTTCTGTAACATGTTAATCATTTTATCCAACATTATCTCAAAATTCAGCCTGAAAAATGTGTAATATGCATAACAGGTTAACTTATAAGGTATCAGTATGCGATTTCTCTCATTTGCAAAAGGGGACACCCCATCAGCCAAAACGTCATGGGGCGCTATTACCGAGGAGGGCATCATTGATTTGGGTAGCAGAATGCACTGTGATTTCAAGCAAGCCCTGACATCGCGTCGACTTGAGGAAGCAAAGCTATTGGCTGCAGAACTATCACCTGACACAGATGTGGCGGACATCATCTATCTTCCTCCTGTTGCGAACCCGGAGAAGATCGCCTGCATCGGCGTGAATTACGCAAATCGAAACGCAGAGTACAATGATGGCTCCGAAGCTCCTAAATTTCCCAGCCTCTTCATGCGCACGCCAGATTCACTGGTCGCACATGGCGACAACCTGCTCCGTCCGCCTGAATCCAGACAGCTGGATTACGAAGGCGAAATAGCCGTAATCATTGGCAAGGAAGGTCATCGTATCGCCGAGGAAGATGCCTACGACTTCATTGCCGGACTAACAATAATGAACGAGGGGACAATTCGCGACTGGCTGCGACACTCGAAATTTAACGTTACTCAGGGTAAAAATTTTTATCATTCAGGCAGCATCGGTCCATGGATGGTCACAGCAGACGAGTTCTCTCCGGAAATCTTCGAAAACATGACAGTGAAAACAAGGGTGAATGGTGAGGAGCGGCAGAATGATACTACCGCAAACATGATGTTTCCTATCAAATACCAGATCGCCTATATGTCGCAGTTTTATAATTTCAAACCCGGAGACGTTATCGCTACCGGAACGCCTAATGGCGCCGGTGCTCGATTTGACCCACCCATTTACCTAAAACCAGGTGATGTCGTGGAGGTTGAAGTTGAAGGTGTTGGCATATTGTCCAACGAGGTAATTGATGAAGTTGTCTGACGAGAATTTTTAATGGCCGACTCAGCTGAACACCCCCTAAGAGGCTTTGACCGCTCCCTGCCGATGGCACTTCTCAGGGCGCGGGAAGCTGTCATGAAAAACTTCGTTCCTTCGCTGCGTGAAAACGGTTTGTCCGCGCAACAATGGCGGGTGATCAGAGCCCTGCATGAAAACGAAGGTCTCGACATCACAGAATTAGCCGACCGGTGTTTTCTTTTGATGCCCAGCCTGTCACGCATTATCCAAAACCTCGAAAAAAGAGCATTGGTCAGTCGAATACAGTCAAGCATTGACAACCGACGCTCAGTCATCTCAATTACGACGAAAGGCAAAGTTCTTTTCAATGAGATAGCGCCCAAATCAGTCGAGCGGTACAACCTAATCACGGAAAAATTTGGCTACGGGAAACTTGAACTGCTGTATGAACTGCTTGATGAATTGATCGAAAAGATTGAAGTTGACGAACAGGCAGAACAGAGCCGGAGCACAAAAGATGAATCAAAATAAAAAAACTAAAACGGGGTGCATACCATTACTTCCAAGCCAGTAAATATTAATGATCTGATTGATCACGGAAAGTTCTCATTTCGGCAGATTCTGATTGTCTTGCTTTGCCTTGTCTTCAACATGGTCGACGGTTTTGACATCACTGCCATGGCTGTGACGGCACACCAGATTGGCGAGGATATGCAACTTAGTGAGGATAAGCTGGGCCTGGTGTTCAGTTTCTCCCTTGCAGGGATGATGTTGGGTGCGATGTTTCTTGCTGCACTTTCTGATGTCATTGGACGACGAACAATGATCATCTTCACCCTTACCTTAGTCGGGGCAACGGTCCTGTTAACCGCAAGTGTGAACTCTCTGCCGGCATTGATACTGCTTAGATTCATCAGCGGTCTTGGCGCCGGCGCAATGCTTGCCAGTGTCGCGACCCTAGCATCCGAGTATAGCCCTGAGAAATTTCGTGCAATGGCTGTCACGGCTGTCACGGCAGGTTACCCGCTAGGCGCTATGACTACGGGTCTTGTTGCAAGTAGCGTGGTGCCCGAATTTGGCTGGCAGGGAATGTTCATCGCTGGTGGCAGCGCAACTCTTTTATTGGCACTCATCGCATTTTTCATGATTCCAGAATCCTTGTACTTTCTTTGCAAAAAACAACCTGATGACGCGCTCCAAAGAGTGAACAGGATTCTTAAAATATTCAAGGTTCAATCGCTTCAGCACCTGCCATCAATTGAGGATACCGGCGGCGCAACAGAGGCTGATAGACAGAACATTTATCAAAAAATGCTCACGCTACTAACACCTGAGTTCCGCCGATCAACACTCACGCTCTGGGCAACCTTCTTTCTTTGTATCAGCACGCTATATTTTCTAATGAGCTGGACACCCAAATTGATCATTAACCTTGGCTACTCGGCAGATGCAGGCAACCTGGCTTTCACCCTGTTTAACTTTGGTGGTGTCCTAGGGATATTTATACTGGGATACTTGGCATCAAAGTGGTCGCTCTCAACCTTAATCAGCATATTTGCCATCACATCTGCTGTATTTATGTGGGCATTTGCAGGGGCAGTTTCTCTGGATTTCAATCAGACAAACCTGATGCTGCTTATTTTTATTATCGGCATCAGCCTGCAGGGAGGGTACACCGGTATGTATGCCGTTGCGGCGAAAATTTACCCTATCGAAATCAGAAGTACAGGCGTAGGTTGGGCTATCGGCCTGGGTAGATTTGGTGCAGTGCTCGGTCCGGGAATCGCCGGTTACATGATTGCATCCGGGTTACCCATAACCATCAACTTTATGGTTTTTGCGATCCCAATGTTGATCGGCGGCATATTCGCCTATCAGTTGAGAGTGCGATAATTACTGCTGCGCCGCCTCGACGATTGCTTTTAATGCGGGGGCATCGTCAACTTTAGGTGGTGTGTCCCTAAAGGTTTTTATGTAAGCGTAGATGTCGAGTGCCTGCTGATCGGACAAACTTGACGCAGGATAGTGCGGCATTTTTTGCGAGGGCAACGGCGGATTTAGCTCACTTCGCGCCCTGATAAACGCAAGATAAACCGCTTCACTTGTCATAATCGCACTAACATCATTCGCTAAATTGTGTTTGCCAATGCCGTTATAACCATGACAGGCAAAACAACCATGATCGTAATAGAGTTGTTTACCTGAACCCTGCACAACCCGAGCTTCCTCGTCACTTGTCAGATCGTCACTGGCTATTGCGGACAACACGATGGAAGCACCAACCATACAAAAACCAACGCGTAACATAAACTTGATTTTGTTCATCATCCTCACCTTGGCTGCGTAAGCACGTCTATGAGGTAAGGTTCTCCTCGCTTCACCGCGTCCACCCCACGTTGTAATGCAGCGACCATTTCATCTGGATCGCTAATGGGGCCTTCACTTTTCATGCCATACCCCTCCGCCAGTTTTGCGTAATTGATATAGGGATCCCTGAAGGTCGTGCCTATATGCGCTCTATCAGTACCTCTGCCTCTGACACCAGCCATGTATTGAACGTACATAAGCTCCATATGCCAGGCACGGTTGTTGTGCATAATTGTCAACATTGGTAGCTGGTGGTGGACAGCGCTCCACACGGTCCCCGGCATAAAATTGAAATCGCCGTCACCCTGAATATTGATGACAATGCGGTCTCGGCTTCTCGCAGCCAGCGCTGCACCGGCAGACGCTCCCAAACAATAACCCAAAGCCGCGGCTGGGTACTGACCTAGGTAACTATATGGTTTGTCGTGATCCCAGAGTTCCCTATGATGTCGGCCCGTAAAGTTCGAAGGCGAGGCAAGACACCAATCAAGGTCTTTTATCATCGGCCAAAGCTCAGCATACATACGTGCCAGACTGACCGGTGTGCCATGCCAGCCTGGCCGTTTTTTCTCAATCGCTTTATGCAGCGAACTTATTCGAGCGCTTCGATTTTTTTCGCTGTGTTTTTCAATTCTCTCTACGATAACACTGTTAAGTGACGCCGTTAATTGAGATTCAATCGCGTTGATAATCAAAGGTAAACTGGCCTCAGCATCCTCAGCAATCAAAGTATCGGGGATAGGCCTTCGCTTCAGGTTGGGATTTTCTTTCCAGCCAAAACCAATCCCAGCAGCATCGCGGTCTGTTATTGATTTGAGATGCGGACCGGTAATGGATACATCTGCTGCAGCTATTTCCAAACCAAGATGAAAGTCGTAATTCTTATCCTGACCCACACCCACAAGGGGATGACGCTGCGGGAAGCTCATCGGACCAAATGTTGCCATTGAGTCGACCGAAGCACCGACAAGTTCAGCCAAAGTGACAGCATGATCGATCCCGGCCTGTGAACGTAATCTTCCCACAGAGATGTGCGGATTTTTGGCTTGCAGAAGCGCTTTAGCGATAATGGTTGCCTGAGACTTGCCGATCGATCTAACGACTGGCGCAGAGTAACGCGGTACCTGAAGATCGCCTGCCTCTTCTTTCTGGATCTCTGAGTTAAGTACCACCAAGGTCGGTGCACAGGGCGGCGTAATAGACTGACGATACGCCTCCTGCAACGCAACCAACGTATCTTCGAGCGTCTTGGGTTGCGCGTCCCATTTTGTATAAGGGCGCACCAACCCTGCTATATCTTCACCGGTATGAACCTTTAGAAAATTGTTTTCATCATTTCCCGCGAGAATAATCATCGGCGTGTGGCCATGGTATGCCTGGTAAATCGCCATCGATGCGTTTTGTAAACCGACAGTACCCTGCAGCAGCGCACACATGGGTTTGCCCTCGGATCGACCGTAACCATGCGCCATATCAACCGCCGCACCCTCGTGCATTGCAGAGATGACCTCGGGCATGTAATTTGGGCGCTCACCATAATTGATGAGTGATTCTTGCAAACCTTCGAAGCTGGAACCTGGATTGAGTGCAACATACTCAATTTCAAGATCACGCAGCACCTGCACCATCAGGTCGGAAGCCGCACGCCGCACAGTCGCCAAAGGTTCCGGTGGCGATGAACTGCCTACTTCCCGTGCCATTTTTTTGGCATCAGGTGGCGTTGAGGCAGGTCTCGAGGTTTCCGTCACTGAATTTTCGACACCAAATGCAACAGCGGGTAAAACTGTGCTTGCGCCACCCGCAACGCTTGCGCCGATAAACCCCCGGCGACTGATGCCACCGCGCTCTGCTTCTAGTTCAACGCCTGCTTCGCTTGGCGTTTTACCTGAAACTATCCCTGATTCTTTACTGGTCATATGTCAGATTCCTAACGTTAAACCTGCAGATACAAGGCACCATACTATAGAAAAACGGGATTTGGCTAACTTTGCTTACCTCCTCTCTCGAGGATACTTGATACAATCAAGTTCATTCTCGCGCCACTTTATGTAACACTTGAGCTAACTACGGGCACAGCATAGCTACTGGAGTTACCGATGTTCTCTTCGAAATCTCACTTCTTCAACCAGCTACAACGATTGTTCTACAAAACCGCCGGCATCACTTTGGTGTCATTGATACCCGTCGCAACTACCTACGCGCATCATTCCCATGCGAATCTTGATAGAACAAAAACCGTTACAAACAGAGGGACTGTCACTGCATACGGTTGGCGAATGCCGCATGCGTTTATCAAGGTAGCGGCACCAAACGCACAGGGAAAAATTGTCAAATACAGCATCGAAATGCTGCACCCACCCGCCATGCTAGAACGCGGTTGGACAAAAACCACCTTAACAAAGGGAGACATCGTTTCTTGGGGTGGAGCGCCTGATAAAAACCCTAATCGCTATTACACAGGACTGACCTGGCTCGAAAAGTCGGATGGATCTCGGCTGACGTTAAAGCTGCAACCCGAAGTCGTTGTACCTTCAAAAGATTTCTCGGGCATATGGTCTCGCGACCTTAGTGTGCCGTTACGCTATTTACCACCAAGCGACTGGCCATACACCCCCAAAGCGCGCATGCAGGTTGCAAACTTCAAAGACAGCCAAAACCCACTGCTCGATTGCGTTGCATCAGGCCCACCCAAAGCGACGCTCTTGCCCTACCCCATACAGATAGTGCGTCCCAACGATCAGACTTTGCTGATCAACTACGAGGGTCGGAATATTCCTCGCACGCTCCATTTCAATCAGGATTTGGCCCCGGGCAAACCCTCAATCAAGGGCCACTCAATCGCCCGGTTTGAAGGCGATACACTGATTGTAGAAACCAACAATTTTATTGATGATCGTTGGGGAATCTATACAGGTATCGACTCTAGCAGCAATAAACATTTGATTGAGCGAATGACGCTAGCTGAAGACGGTTTAACCATCGACATCGATATGGTCGTGACCGACCCCGTTTTTTTCACAGAACCAGTCACGATAAAACATAAGTTAAGAAAGATTGCAGACAGAGAATTGGTCAAGGCTAACTGCACCGCAGAAAGTGCAAAAATGTTTCTGGAAGGTCCTTGAATGCGCCCCAAAAACGATTAACGACAACCAAAAATATCGCAGGAGTCCAATGTGACATTCAACCCCCGCCTTATCACAACAGTATTATTCCTGGTGTTCGCGGGCAACGCGATGGCCCATCATGCTGCGACAGTCTTCGACCGGAAACGCTCTATTCAAAAAACGGGCACCGTCGATAAATTTATTTACAGAAATCCTCACCTAATTATTAACATGTCTGTCAATGAACCCGGCAAAGAAACCGTGACATGGAAAATCGAAGGTCAAAGCATTGCCGCGTTAAAGCGAATGGGATTTAACAGAGACTCCATTCACACGGGCGATAAAATTACCGTAAAAATGCGGCCGCTGCGATCAGGTGAACCCGGGGGTCTACTACAAGGATTGATTGGCGCTGATGGTAAGGCGTATTCAATGGACGGTACAGACCTCCAAGAGAACTACGCTAAAAAGGAACGAGTCAGACAAGCGGCGCCGGGCTTGATGGCGTACGTCCCTCCTCCAGCCGGTGAAACCTGGCAGATGCGTGAAGAGAAAACCCGACCGACAGAATTACCGATTATATCTGAGGGACTGGCACCCGGCGATCATGCCACCACCGGCGTTGCAGCCGGAGCGCTAGATCCGGATAACTTAAATAAGCGTCGGGCACCCACCCCATTCGATATGACAGGCGTCTGGCAATATCGCGGCGAAGATGACTACCGCGCTAATTACGGATCATACGAGTTTAAACCCACACCAGAACTCACACCAAAAGCTGCAGAGTACAATAAGCTCTATCAGGAAAAAGCCAAAGAGGGCGTTAGATTTGATGACCCCGCTACCCAGTGTTATCCCGCTGGTATGCCTCGAATCATGACCCGCTATGGTTCTTTAATGATGCTGCAACATCCTACTGCCATATTTATGGTGTCGCGCCTCAGTAATGAATACAGAGTCATTTACCTTGATGGCCGGGCTCGTATCCCTGAAAGCAATCTTGATCGTAACTGGGGAGGAGAATCTCTGGGCCACTGGGAAGGCAACACCCTGGTCGTTGAGACGGAAGGCTTTACCGACGAAAATCATATGATTCAAGCCGGTATCAAGGCGAGTAAGAAACTCAAGATGACGGAACGTTATCGTATGATTAACGACAACAATACCCTCGTTATGGAGCTCACCATGACTGACCCGGACAACTGGGTCGGAGAGTGGAAACACGTTAAGTTTCGCGATCGGGTCCTGAGATCTGACGTTCGTGAAGCTAACTGTATTTATAGTGACAACCTTGCATTACCCGGTCGCTAAATTCACTCGACCATATACAAAGTTGTAATACTGCAGGTTGTCGCATAGATTGGTATCGCTTCTGAAAACCAGATTTCTCCTGTCTGGTCTTCTGTGGCAGCAGCAACACATAATGAGGTACGCATTTCAAAAGCACCGGGGCCTGCCTCAGAGATGGTTTTTTCATCCGTATAAGCGAGCAATGCGTCCTTTCGCTTATGTATCAGCTGATCGAGTAAGACTTGATCCCAATCCTCATTGATCCGGCCAGAATCCGGGGTACAGGGCCAATGCGAAGTGCCTCCGGTGCCAATTAATGCAATTTTTTCAGGAGCAAGATCTATTGCTCTGCGCAGCGCTTTGCCAAGCTCCCAGGTCCGATGAAGCGGGCTTAGGGGCGGATTTTGGCAATTGATGTTCACCGGCACAATAGGCAAATCATACGCGGGCGTCAGGAAGTGAAGTGGCACAGACATGCCGTGATCAAATTTCCATTCCTGCGCGTAGCAAACATCAACGGTGTGCATGACCTCATTGATCAATCGTAGTGACAAATCGGGATTCGCCGGTATTTTAGTTCGTTTAATTTTGAGCCAGTCGGGATCCTCGATAGGTCCTTCATAAGCATCAGCCATACCGATCGAGTAAGTAGGCATATTGTCCATAAAAAAATTGGCAAAGTGTTCGGAGGACACCATGACAAGCGCTTCTGTTCCTGTATCAATGAGCGCCTGTCGTTGACGCGCAAAAGCATCATGAAGTTGTTTCCGAGTTTCGGGCGCGGCCATCTCTGCGCGGGAAGTCATCCCTGGTGCATGACAGCAGGTACCTGCGTAAACTAGAGTCATAACGTCTCCTTGGTCGAAGTCGCGCCTTTGCCGTCAACCATCGCATAGAGGCCTGCGCGGACAGGACCATGCTTCTCTAAACCATCGCGCATGGCTTGAATGTATGCATCCCAGCTAAAACCGTTCATCGTCGCAAAATGCATTAAAAGCTGGCCATTAACGCCTAGCACGTACAGCAAACCGATATCGATAGCTCGAAGCGCACCTAACTCTTCTTCGCTCAAATCGTAATCCCCAACAACGGCACCCTGTTCCGTATCGAAACGCTCTTTGAGCGCAGGATCCCTGTTCAGGTTGTACAACAGTTTTTGTACGTAATAGAGACTCATTTCTATCGATTCCTTTTCATTTACGAGCGCGAGACTATTCCCAAGGAACGATAATATTTCGATGCTTCCGTTCGATTGAGATAACACGTTGAACCGCAGGCCGCTGCCATACTTTTTTTGCAACCGCCTCCCAGTTGGGTCGTTCAGGCACCGACGAGATCCGGGCATCCGTTGTCCACAGATACATGACAAACAGGTAAGCATCAACGACAGAGAAATCAGCGCCCAACGACCATACCTGATCAGTCAGTAAACCCTCAACACGAGCAACCGCGCCCGCCAGATTATTCACGCCCTGCGCATTCACAGCATCATTTGCCACCTGGCTTTCGCCCGCATAAGCAGCGGAGCGGAATATAGAGCGAATATAAGTATGCACACTACTCGATAAAAAGTTCATCCACTCATGCGCGCGATACCGACGGAAGTCGCCAGTAGGAGGCAAAAACTTGCCATCTCCAATGATATCTCCAAGAAAAGTCAGAATTGCTTGGGTTTCCGTCAGTGTTTGTCCATCGACAACCAACGCAGGCACCGTGCCCTTGGGGTTAATCGCCAAGTATTCGGTGGCATTGTTCTGCTTTGTCGGTAGATCAACCATTCGGCGCTCGTATACAAGACCAGATTCCTCGAGCACGATATGCACCGCCAGTGAACAGGCACGCGGATAGTAATAGAAAATCAGTTGCTGGTTGCTTGGCATTGAGTTGAATGCGCTCATATTACCGTGTTCATAACGATATACCATGAACGGCCATCTATTGGAATTTTTCTCGCTACATTAGAAAGAGCCGGACAGCAGATAAGAACTCGACTTAATCATAATGATAAAGTTCATGATAACCCCAATCGACCAATAGCGTCGGCGAAACGGTACAAGAAGGATAAGCATGAGCACTGTATGGAAAGCAAAAAAAGTACCGTCATCGGGTAATGTTGATCACTGATACCGAGTGAAGTTAACTCAGGGTATGCAAGATATGCGCGGTGTTTGCTTACTGTTGTCTATCTTTTCAATTAAGTCGATCAGCAGATTGTCACTATTCTCGTTGAAGAAATTAAAGCTGACTTGGCCATCGGCGACCCTGAAATTGGTTTTCTATCCGGAACCGCATGCGCTATTTTTTATGCCGTGCTTGGTATACCTCTTGGGAGACTGGTGGCCGTCTGAAACCTAAAAAGTCTAATCGCCATTGGGCTAAGCTTCAGGAGTCTCATGAAAGCCGCGTCAGGCTTTTTGCGAAAAGCAAACCAATTAGTCGCCGCTTTTCGGTTTGGTGTCGGCAGGGGGATAATGCAACGCCATATTTTCAGGATAACTGCGATGAAAGTAGTTCCATAGCTGCTCACCATAGGTCGAAGCCTTCTGGTCACCTGCCATGTCTGAAACACCACGATTAGTATCATCGGCACTTGCCATAAAGCCCGCTGAAGAATGCCGAGGGCTACTTTTTACTGCCTCCGTAAATTCAGGGGCCAGATCAATTTGAGAAAGTTTCGTATCTAAAGAAGGACCGTGAAAGTAGCCCAACGAAAAACGTTCCGACGCTGTGAAGACACGATGAGGCGTCGCGACATAATAGTTGCCCGTTATCGCCTGCAACATTTCACCCAGATTGATAACAAAGGAGTCAGGAATAACAGGAACCGGAACCCACTCGTCGGCAGCATTCTGAATCTCTAGCCCAGGCGTCTCTCCCGCTGCCAATACCGTTAGGAATCCGGCGTCATGATGGGCATTGACACCGAACATACCCTCCGGCGTGGCTGGATATCGAATAAGCTTGGTTAAACTCATTCTTTCCTCACCGAACAGCGCTTCAAAATAGCCCGCGGGTAATCCAAGTCCAACTGACAGTAACGACATAAGTTCGTCTGCGAGCTTTCCGGCCTCGTCAAACCAGCGCGTCATCACTTTCTGGTGCTCCGCCAAGACATCCTCAGGCATCCACTGATTCGGACCAAGCAATCGAAGGTAAGCGGGCTCTACCTGAGGATTTCTTGCCGGATGTTCACTCCACAAATCAACCTGCTCACGGATATCCGGTTGGTTGTTTGTATACTCCGCACCTTCCGCCTCCCACCCTCTGAAGTGCGGCGACAGGCGCTTGTCTATCAGTAGCTTTTGTTCACGTGGCAGGGAAAAAAGTGCCTTTCCGACTCGAAAAGCATCATCCACCACGTCCTTTGCAACGCCGTGATTGGTCACGACAAATAGGCCAACGTCATGACAAATATGGCGAACAGTATCAGCGAGTGCCGCAGGATCTTTCGCTAGGCCATCAGCTAAGTCAATAACAGGAATATCATCGATGTGAAGGGACGGGTTAATCATGAAAAGCTCATTAAAACGCGTGCTTCATATCGACAGGTTAGGCAACCGCTTTGGCAACCGGCGCCTGGAGAATCCCGAGGCACGCAGCCGCAGCTTCCTGACCTTTAATCACGAAGTGCTCACGAAAAAATGCTTGCCTTCCTTCGCTCATGAAATCGTGCGGCGTTAACACACCTGAAAATACTGGCACACCAGTTTCCAACTGCACTTTCATCAAACCGTCAATCACTGCGGTTGCGACAAATTCATGCCGATAGATTCCGCCGTCGACAACCAAACCAGCGGCGACAATGCCCGCATACTCTTCAGTTTCAGCAAGCTGCTTAACGCGTAATGGAATTTCAAACGCACCGGGCACTTCAAAAACATCGACCTGCCGATCGTCCGATTTTGCTAAGGTGACAATAAAAGCATCACGGAACTCGTCAACGATATCGCGGTGCCAGCATGCCTGAACAAGTGCGATCTTCTTACGATTGGCGATTTCTGAGATGTTTGGATTAAATTGGGTCATCTGTTGTTTCCTTTAATAAAATTAAAACAACAGGGCAAACAAGGAGGAAAGCCAGCTCACAACTCTTGAGCAAAACAATCATTACCACCTTATCCTCATAACCAGACTTTAACTGTCGGCTCTGGAATCTCACCAGATCTGCTTGTCCTTCTACCTTGGTAGAAGCGCCCGCGGGCTACACAACGATTACTACTCATTGCGATTACCGCCGGTGGGGACTTTCACCCCGCCCTGAGAATGGTCACAAACCACGTAACCTAAACGAAGTATAACCTTCGCAAACCATTTTGTATGGCTCAATTCACACCATTTCGGGATTTATGAACCGGGCATTAGTAGGATTGATAGCCAGCAGAGGAATGTCTTTGATGACTTAAAGTTGCATGCGCAGGCTAATTTACCCAAAACGCTTAACCAGGATACTTTTCCCGATCGGCGTAAATGTGGTTTAAATTTTCTATTCTCCGGCAAGTGGCAGCATTCAACCGTTCAGCGGGGATACCTAGAACGACATTGCTTATGCTCGTGAGCACATTTGCATTACAGGAGAATATTCGAAAGTCGTATCAGGCAGCGATCGAAAATGAGTATCGTTTTTTTAGCTGTGGTGACGCGATGTTAATTACCCGTCGATGAGCCTAGCAGACGCCTGGTTGCATACTTTCAGGATATGGTCAGACTTTAGTTTGTCGTCGACATTCCTCGAAAGGTTCAAGCCACCTATCCATAACGCCAGTAGCGCCACCGATTGGTCATACTTTTCAGGATTGTCAGCACGATCACCGATTTCTGCGATGTCAAGAATGGTAGATAGCACACCGTCACTGTAGGATTGGCGAAATCCTTTCGCGGAAGATGACGAGACTTCTGAGGCCAGTGCGGCAATTGGGCATCCGTCCTGCTTGTGGTCTCTATGGGTTGGGTTCAAATACGCTGCCGCCATCCGCCTGACACGCTGTTGCCAACTGCGGTCCTCGTGTTTAACCCATCTGGGCTGGGATTGTGCGAGTGAGTGCTTAAAGGCTTCAATCGTTAGTTCATCCTTGTTTTTAAAGTGCGCGTTGAATGTACCGTGAGTGAGGCCAGCATCATTCATCACGGTTGCAATACTGGCACCATCAAGACCTTCTCGTCTCAGCCTCTTGCTAGCGGCTTGCAGAATTCGGTGTCGCGAATCCTTTTTTTTGATTGCTCTACTCGTTTGCATCAGTTGCTGATCCTTTCAAGGGGAGGCAATCCAAGGGCATCGCGGTAGGTGTTATGGTAATGGTGTAAAGCAGGTTCGTTGCGTCCAAATGTGAAGTACTCAATGGCGCCTGAATGCGCGCCCTTGTGCCCAAGCGCTGCAGCAGCATAGTCTTCTTTATCAATGACATCGGCGAAACCCTGCATGCGATTCTCGATCTGTTCGAACATCTCCTGGTTCTCAGCATTCTTCTCCATATCTTTTATCATCGGGTGCAGGTAAAAATTGATTTGGGAAAGACTGTTATTCGGGTCTGTTTTGTTTGGGTAGACCCGAACAAGCGTAGGACCGGCACCCGATAGAATTAGCTGGATATTCGGGAAGAGATAGTAAACGGGTAGCGCTGCTTGCAGCACGTTCCATTCCGACTCTGGCTGATCTCGGAGTGTATCGATATTGCGCATACAAAGCGCCATTCGATGATTTCGCTGGTAAGTGTCGTACATCTGGCAATTTCCATAAAAGCTCTCTGCCAGAGAGTTTTTGTGCAGCGTGTTGAAGTGGTAGGTTTCACCAAAGGTGTCAATCGCCAGCTTCCAGTTCATAGCATGGGTGTATGTGGTATCTCCCTGAGCAATAAACTGCTCGAGATTCCAATTCGCGAGTTCCGGGGCAAGCTCTCCAAGCAGGTCATCAACATCGAGGGTGCCGTCCGGACTCGGGTGCACAAACAGCATGCCGTACTTCTCCTCGGCAGGCAGTGCAGTTAACCCATGGCAACTCTTATCAACCGGCCCGAACTGTTCTTCTCTGGGGACTGACACAAGATCGCCCTCATGGCTGAATGACCATGCGTGGAAGGGACAACTGAAAACCTTCTTTTTGCCACGTGGCGCGGATTCGACAATGGTGCCTCGATGAGTGCAGACGTTAAGAAAAGCATGAAATTTACCTGCTTGATCGCGCGTGCAGAGAATGGGTTTACCTAGGTCATTGTTGGTTAGGAATGAGCCGGGTTCGGGCAGATCGCCTGAAAGACCCAATAGCTGGCCATGTCCAAGAAAGAATTCCTGCCATTCATCGGCAGCTATGGTTTCGTCTGTGTAGCTGGATACAGGATTTCGAACCTGGCCGCCAGCGTCAACATTTGTGCCGTTGTCCAGATGGTTGATCAACCCTTTGATTACTCTAATTTGTTCTTCTTTAAACATTTCTATCTCGCATGATAAGCATCATACGAAATAGCATTTCACATGATAATCGTCATATCAAGCTTGATCTGGTGCAAATCGCACGCGTGAGGCTAATTTATCCAAAATTCTTAACCAAGATACTTTCGCAAACCCGCGTAAATGTCGTTTAAATTTTCTATTCTCAACGCTGCACCGCGACTGGCCGACAACTACAAGCCATTAATCTCTGTAGTGAGGTGCTGTGAAGTCGAGTTCAGGTCCTTCGGGGATAATATGCGGCGGTCTACTACCGAAATAAATGCCCTTGATAGCATCGATATCGACGGTTTCTGCCACGCCGGATTGTTGATACAAATCCCTGGTGTAAGGCCACAGATGACGATAATCACTTATCCGCCGCTTGTTACAATTAAACTGACTGTAATACGCAACATCGAATCGAATCAGCGTCGCAAACAGCCGCCAATCAGCTTCCGTAATCTCTTCCCCACAGAGATATCGTTGGTGACGGAGCAATGCATCGAGATCATCCAGCGTCGCAAACAATAATTCATAAGCTTGATTGTATGCTTCTTGTGATTGAGCGAACCCACAGCGGTATACACCATTATTCACCGTCGTATATATGCGTTCGTTTAAGCGGTCAATCTGCTCTGCATATTTCGGGATGTAGTATCGTGTAGGCGTGACCCCTTGAAGATCATCAAATTCAGCATCAAACATGCGAATGATATCGGCTGACTCATTATTCACTATCGTGCCTGTCGACTTGTCCCATAACACGGGTACCGTGCAACGACCGGTAAAGTTATTATCCGCCGCTGTGTAGACGTCATGGATATGTCTTGCGGCTAGCAGAGGCTCGCCTTTTTCGCCGAAAGTCCAACCCTCTTCGCCCATGGCGGGCAACGTGTATGAGATGGAGATATAAGGTGCTAAATTTTTGACAGATCGATAGAGCATCGTCCGGTAGGCCCAGGGGCAACCGGCGTTAACAAACAAATGATATCGATCCTCTGCCACCGGGTGTTGGTCACTGTTTTTCGAAATAACGTCCCGAAAGGGAGATCGCGTTCTTATAAATTCACCGTCGGCATTCGTTCTCCGGACTTCTTCGCTCTGCCAACGTCCCTCAACCAACATACCCATCGTTAACTCCGATTCATCTTATGAAAATCATTCATATCGCCAAATATTACATAACCGGGGTACCAAGGTAACCCTACTCATTGCAAAATTGCCTTGCTGGCACCATCACTTTGAGAAGAAATTGCATGGGTGTTTAATGATTCGCAAGGCTTACGCGGTATTTCACAGCAGCATTGTTATGCTTGCACTTTGCGGCTTGCAAACTGTATAAAATATCTAACGCGTAGATCGCGAGAACCATGTAATCATTGAAACTAGGAACGATAAAAGCATGAACGCGCAAAACAATCGATTTGATGGGCTTTCTATCGCTTTTCACTGGGTGGTAGCCATCGCTTATTGGGGCTTGTTCGCACTGGGTGCTTATATGGTGACCCTTGGCTACTATGATCCGCTATATACGACATTACCGTATTGGCACAAAGGGCTTGGGGTCATGCTGATCTTCGTGGTGCTTGCCCGCCTCATCTGGCGTTTATTCTCAAGCCGGCCTGACCCGCTGCCTGAACATAAAAGATATCAAGTCATCGGCGCTCGCTTTGCGCAATGGAGCATGAGTATTGGCCTGATTATTGTGCTTGTATCCGGATATCTGATCACAACTTCAGCGGGTGCCGGTATTGATGTGCTAGGCGTGTTTACGCTGGCTGCCATAGATACCAGTTTGAACAATCAGGAGGATCTAGCGGGTCTTGTGCACTGGGTTGCCTCCTATATCGTTTTGGGATTAGCTACCATCCATGGCCTTGCTGCGCTAAAACATCATTTTATCGACAAGGATAAAACCCTGAAGCGAATATTGCCGGCGTTCCAAAGCGACAATTAAGCTCAACCAATCAATCACTAATAAGGAAGATCCATGAACCTGCTTAAACTCTTCACTGCCACCGCACTTATCTTTGGCATCGTTTCAACAAGCACGGCTGCCGACTATGTTATCGATAAACCCGGCCAACACGCATACATCACATTCAAGGCTAGCCATCTTGGCTTTTCCTATATCATTGGTCACTTTGAGGATTTTGAGGGGAAATTTACCCACGACGCCGCTGACCCGTCAAACTCCTCTGCGAGTATTACCATCCAGACGAACAGTCTAGACAGCGACCATGCGGAAAGAGACAAACACCTTAAAGGTGCCGATTACTTTGATGCAGTAAAGTACCCGGAAATCACTTTTGTCAGTACGGGTTATTCCGGCGGTGAAGAGGCTGGCAAATTAGCAGGCAACGTAACTATTCACGGCATCACAAAAGCTGTAGAACTTGATGTCAACCACATTGGTGAAGGTAAAGACCCTTGGGGTGGCTATCGAAGCGGGTTCGAAGGGACTGTTATGTTGGCTGCGGGTGATTTTGGCCTACCAGCATGGATCGGTGACGTCGAGGTCGTTGTTATCGTGGAAGGTGTTCGGCAATAAGCCTGCGCACGGGGTGACTCAAGCGGTCTCGGTCACCCTGTTACGCCCAGCGGACAATGCCGCCAAGCCAAACCGAGTATCTCGGGTTGATCTCGGATTGGGCGTTACCTTTTCAATCGATCTTTGAAACGACGCATGCCACCTAACCATCTGTCATAGTCATTGGCCTTACGTTGAAAGTAGGTCTCTACTTCCGGGTGTGGTAACACGAGAAAACGCCCTTCTTCCATTGCTTCAATACAGGCATCAGCGACAAACTCCGGTTCAAGCACACCATCAGCACTCGCTTGAGTCGAGTTTGGCCGCTTTGCAGCGGGACCCAAAATATTTGTTCTCACGGCCTGGGGACACAACACTGAAACGCCGATGCCTTGATCGCCATAATTGATTGAGATCCACTCTGCCAGCGCAACAGCCGCATGTTTGGAAACGGCATAGGGGCCGGAGTTTATTTGTGTGAGCAAGCCCGCAGCAGAAGCCGTACTCAAAAGATAACCCCCACCTCGTTGCACCATACCAGGCACCACAGCCCTCGCAGCTGCCAGATGCGACCAGGTATGAACATTCATCATTCGCTGCCAATCTTCTGTTGCCAGACTGAGCCCACCAGACTGCCCATAACCTGCATTTGACACAAAAATATCAATACCACCGATGGTTGTTTCGGTCTCAGCGACCAACGCCTCAATTGCAGCCTCATCGCCCACGTCCAGAGCGGCGGATGTACCAGCCTTACCTATCATCTCAGCAGTTTCCGCAGCGTTGTCTGCGTTTAAGTCGGTGCATACGACGGCTCGCGCACCTTTTTCCGCGAAACGAATGGCCAGCGACCTGCCAATACCTGAGCCCGCGCCCGTTACAACCGTGATCTTGTCTTGCAGCATGCCGCGTTCCCCTCAATGATTAAGCTATGACCTGTTTAGCGACATACTACCAACTTATCTGGGACAACGGACAAGAAAAACTGTTGTGTTAACGGCATTTTGCAGAATGACCGTTGAATAGTATCCTCCAGAAACAGAACTCATCTAACAGGTAAACAAATATGGCAACCGGGTCATCAATTGAAGGCAAACTTGAGGGAAAAAATGTTGTTATCACAGGCGCGGGCTCCGGTATTGGTGCCAGTGTTGTCGCCGCATCAGTGAAACAAGGGGCCAAAACTATTGGACTCGACATTGATGCCACCCGGGGCAAACAGATTGTAGAAACAGCCGGAGGAATCTTTTATCCATGTGACGTGAGCCAGAATGCGTCTTGGGAAGTCATCACCAAATCGCTGGCATCTACCATTGGCCACATTGACCACCTGCACCTCAACGCAGGCATACAGATAGCGCCGCCCGATGCCGCGCTTCAGGAGTACAAGTTTGGATCATTGAGAATTGATCGTTATCGGAAAATGATGGGCGTCAATGTGGATGGTGTCGTTCTCGGGTTACACCATTTACTACCGCTTATGAAGCCAGGTGGCAGCATCGTTGTTACCGGATCTCTTGCTGGCGTTGTGCCCTATGACATCGACCCACTTTATGCGATGTCGAAGCATGCCGTCACCGGACTTGTCAGAAGTTTAAAATGGGAACTGCGGGACCAAGGTCTGCGCATCAATGCACTCTGCCCCGGGGGAATTGACACGGGTATCATCCCAAATGATCAGCGCACCGATGACGCAATATTTATGCACCCGGATCATGTCGCAGGCGAGGTAATGGCGCTATTCGAAACAGCAGAGAGTGGTGCAACATGGGCTAAGGTGGCAACATCAAAACCGGCTTACATTATGTACCCACCGGGAAAACGGCGAGACTAATGAAGTGGTGTAGACATTGCCTTGAAAGTGGAGCAATTCTTAAAATTGTTTCACGCCTTGGTCAGCGACTGATCAGCACGCATTGATTCCAGCATGTTTCCGATCGCCTTAGTCCAGCGAGGGTGCGTCAATACCCAGAACTTATCACGCGCTATCGCGTCAATCACCATCTCACCAACTTCATCGGGATCAAGTCCAATTTCCGCCATAACAGCTTCCATTCTGTCACCTGTATTCTGACCTTTCACACTTTTATGTTTGGGTGTCTGAACAGTTCCATCAGGATTTTCGGGACGATATTCAACCGAGTGTGAACTGATATTGGTTTTGATAGGTCCCGGGCACAATACAGACGCTGTAACAGCACTTTTCTTGGCTCGCAGCTCCCGTTCCAAGGTCGCCATCAACGCAACAACCCCATGCTTAGCCACGTTGTATGCACCCATTTTACGACCGGCGATAAGCCCTGCCATAGAAGAGGTGCTGTTGATATGCCCTTCTTCCTGTTGTTCGATCAGTGGCAGAAAAGTTTGAACGCCATAGATTGGACCCCAGAGATCCACATCAATAATCCACTTCCAGTCTTGTAACTTCATCTTATGCGTGGGGGTTGGGATGCCCACGCCGGCATTGTTACACAGCACGTGCACCGCGCCGTAGGTCTCCATCGTATAGTCAGCAAGCGCTTCGACATCTTCGAGCCTAGACACGTCACACAACTTTGTCACAACGTCTATATTCATTCCTCTGAATTCAGCCGCGGCGGCCGACATTGCATCCTGATCCAAGTCGGCAATCACCAGTTTCATCTGACGCTTTGCGAAAGCCCGCGCCATCCCCAAACCGATACCACTCGCGCCGCCGGTTATCACCGCAACACGACTCTCAAAATTTTTCATTTTCTACCTTCTATCACTCAGGATCAGTGCTCACCATACAGCAGGGAGACTAAAACACAAAAATGGGCTTGCCTCTCTTACTCGCTTAGCGATAGTCTCTTTGATAATAAAACTTTAAGGAATCCAGTATCGTGCGAAATGAGCAGGCCTACTACGATGAAATCAAGAAAAAATTCGCCGAAGAAAGAGAAATACGGGTCAACTTCCGACCTGAGGGCACCGCTCAATTCACTTCTGAATTTACCGGAGAACTGGAGAAATACGCGGTTGACCCTTACGCCGAAGAGCGGGTTGAACGCGAACCGATAACCGATACGGTAGAATGTTTGTTTATCGGCGGTGGTTTCTCCGCCCTGTTAACCTCAGCGCGGCTACGAGAACGTGGGGTAGAAAGTATACGAATCGTTGAGCGCGGCGCTGATGTCGGTGGCACCTGGTACTGGAATCGATATCCCGGTGTTGCCTGTGACGTCGTTTCCTACGACTATTTGCCATTGCTCGATGAAATGAACTATGTGCCTAAAAATCACTATTCACGTGGTGATGAAATTCTCGAGCATTGCCAGGCCATTGCAAACAAGTATGACCTCTATGAGCTGGCGGTTTTCCAGACCACCGTCACCTCTACAACCTGGTTAGCATCAGAACAAATGTGGGAACTGAAAACCGACCGTGGCGATGTCATGAAAGCTCGCTTTGTGATTTGTGCCAATGGCACCTTGTCAAAACCCAAGCTCGCGAAAATTGAAGGCATCAATGACTTCAAAGGTGACTCGTTTCACACCTCCCGCTGGGACTACGATTTTACGGGACAGGACCTGTCGAATCTTAAAGACAAGGTCGTAGGTATCATCGGTACCGGCGCCACCGCGGTGCAAGCAGTCCCGGGGCTAGGCGAATCTGCAAAGGAACTCTACGTTTTCCAGCGCACGCCCTCCTCAATCGATATCCGCAATGATTGGCCTACGGATCCGGATTGGGCCGCAAAGCTAAAACCAGGCTGGCAACAAAAACGCCGCGAGCGAAACTTGCAGGGGCCACAACTCACTGAGGAACAGAAGAAGAAACAGGCGTCTCGCACCAAAGAAGAAAAACTACGGCATCAGGAAAACAACAATATCGACTATATGATGCGTATACATGACCGCATCGAAAAGACAGTGGACGATCCTCAAACAGCCGAAGCATTAAAGCCCTGGTATATGTTTATGTGCAAACGTCCCTGTTTCCACAATGACTATCTGCCAACATTCAACCGCCCTAATGTGCACCTCATTGATACGCACGGCGAAGGAATCACAAAAATCACAGAGAAAGGACCGGAGTTTAAAGGCAAGGAGTACGAACTTGATCTGCTGATCTTTGCAACAGGTTTCGAAGTGCAAAAAACCGGCATCTACAACCAAATAATTGGCAAAAACAATCTGGATCTCGAAGACAAGTACAGCGACGGTATTCGGACATTGCTAGGTATCCATACTGAAGGCTTCCCAAACCTCTTTATCATGGGAGGGTATCAGGCATCGTTTCAGTTTAATCTGACAGATATGTTGCAAACTCAGGGCGACCATATCGCTGACTGCATAGCCTACGCCCGCGAACATGATCACAACACCATCGAACCGACCGCTGCCTCTGAAGAGTGGTGGGTTCAGGAAGTGATCTCACACCGCGGCAAGACCAAGCGAAATGAAGAGTGCACGCCGGGCTATTACAATTTTGAAGGCGAATCAAACAGACGCCAAGACGGCAACTACAACGGCGGCTTTCTTCAGTATTTTAATCACATGGCCGAAGTACGTAGCAAAATGCAAAACAGCTTCATTTTCGACTAATCAAGAGCGATGCCACTGTGGCTCGCAATTGTGCTTTTATCGAACGCTAGGCGAGCATTAGGAAGCTAGACTGTTTTTCCGCTTCGGCGTTTCGCCTGTCCAACGCTGGTAAGCACGGCGAAAGTTAGACAGGTCGCTGTAACCCAGTACCATGGCGATTTCAGATACGCTATGTTGATTTTGTTTTAAATATTCTTTCGCAAGGTTACAGCGTATGTCATCTAACAGTGTCTGGAAACTGGTTTTCTCAGCAGACAAGTGTCTGCGCAAACTACGGGTACTGGTAAATAATGCTTGCGCCGTTTCATCAATGTTTGGCCAGTATCCCGGGCGAGCCAATAAGACTTTTCCTACCTTTTGACTGTAAGGTTTTTCCTTGGTTTGTTGGGCCAGTAGAATTTCGCACTGTTGTTCAAAAATTTCTGCCATCGCGTGGTTGGCAAATAATAACGGTAGTGTTAGCACGGATTTGTCAATCGTCAGCCTGTTGATATCAGCGCCAAAATAAACCTCCGGCCCAAATAGATCGTGGTAAGCCTGTTTCCAAGTGGGTGCATTATGTGAGACGTGCAAAATCACAGGAAAGGACTGTGCAGCTAACATTTGTCTTAAGCTAGTCACCATGCAGGAAAAAATAACCTCGTGGCGTAACACATCGATGTTTTCCGATTTATCCTGTTCAGAAAATATCAGGTCAACATGCACCTCATTTTCATCCTGCTTCAATTCAATAAACGCCTGACTAAATAACAAAGCCTGATATTTTAATAAGACTTCGACGGCATGCCCGATATTCTGGCTGCTTATCAGTGCTTGACCTAAAACCCCATGACTTACCAGTGTGATTTTGGCGCCAAACTGCAAGCCAAATGCTTCTTCGCCGAAGTGACCGCGTGCATTTTGTAATAGTTCAAAAAACTTTGACTCGGGTATGCGTTGTTCAATATTTTGCAACTCGTCAAGCGAAAGCCCTGTATTCTCAAGCACTTTCGATGAGGCAATACCTTGCGACTTCATCCACTGCAGTAGTACTAATGCATAGGAGTTGAAAAAGAAATAATTGTCGGTGCCACTAGCGTTGGGCATAAAAATGCAGACTTGGCCGTAAATGACCATATATTGGCTGGCAATAACCTTGCTGGCAAGACTTTAATCAATAAGATATCTCATTCGTGAGTTTTTAAAGTCAGTAAAGAATGTAGATGGGAGAAATCTAGGTCATGGCAGCTATTGAATATATCGATCAAACACCAAAAGAAATCCGCTATTTTGACGACGATCTTGGCGATATTAGCGAAGAACAAGAAAAAGACATCACTGACTCAGTGGCTGAAATTTTTCAAACACCGTTAACGGGTGCTTATAACTGGGATTACAGCGCACAGGATAATCGTATTAAAAAGCTTTATGAGCTTGGTAAAGAACTCAACTGGAATGGCGAGATAGACATCGATTGGGATCGTCCGTTTCCTGAAATGGACCTGAGTAACGAGAATGAAGAAGGTCGCGCGTTAAACCCTTTTGCCGATTGGGAACCCTATGAACGCATGAGTGATGAAGACAAACAACGGGTAACCCGCCATATGAATGCCTGGGGTATCAATCAGTTTCTACATGGCGAACAAGGTGCTTTATTGGTTGCCTCCCAGCTAGTTTCTGCTGCACCCACTTACAATGCCAAACTCTATGCGGCTTCGCAGGCTTTTGATGAAGCGCGTCACGTTGAAGTCTTTAACCGTTATTGCCAGGAACGTCTACAACTGATGTATCCGGTGAATAACGCACTGAAAGATATCCTGGATAAAATTCTCACCGATGAACGCTGGGACCTTAAGTTTATCGGCATGCAAATTATTATCGAAGGATTGGCCTTGTCTGCCTTTAATACTTTCAAGGCGATTACGCCAGACCCTGTGCTTCACGACCTCTTGCATCTTGTTATCCGTGATGAAGCTCGCCATGTAACCTTTGGCGTTAACTATCTTGAAGCGTTCGTTAAAGGACTGACCGATGAGGAGAGAGAAGAACGTGCCATGTTTGCTTACGAAGCTTGTGTATTGTCCCGCGAGCGATTGATTGCTACAGACGTTTTTGAAGAATTTGGCTGGGATGTTGAAGAAGCGCGCAAACGCCAGCTTGATGGTGTGGTGATGAAAGCCTTTCGTAACCTGTTATTCAACCGAGTAATCCCCAACTTGAAACGCATTGGATTGCTTACGGATAAAGTGAGACCGTTGTATGAAGCGTTAGGCGTTCTTGAATATGAAAACCTGCCTAATGACGGGGTGATCGATTGGGCTGAATTGTCGAAGCCACTGGATGAAGTTGACGATGCTGAGTTAGGTGCTACCGCGAGCTAAGCTGCCTGATTGAGGTCGGGAAGTTTAAACCGCGCTTGTACCAGATTTCAAAATAAGTGCGTTCGTCTTTTTTGCGACGTTATC
>ERZ1049444.165-NODE-165-length-72623-cov-7.885280_pt1 | contig 72623 bp, 63 predicted proteins | sample MGYA00383101_ERZ1049444 | MGnify/ENA primary metagenome ERZ1049444 (study PRJEB29581, sample SAMEA5548371) | metagenome | biome: marine; feature: coastal; material: water | depth 50 m | study: Short-term variability in the microbial, nano- and picoplankton... | reverse complement strand
GTATCATCTTTATAAGTCATACCCGCTGAAAGGTTTGTTGATGTTTCTGGCTCAAGGTCTTTTGCTCCTAGAGCAATCGCTGGTTCTGAATCGTTTGGAAAAGTTCCTACTTCGTAAGGTATTCCATCGATAAAGTTAGTTGCGATAGATGAGAAATAAGCTTCTTGTAAAGCTGGCGCTCTAAAGCCTGTGCTAAATGAACCTCTAGCAGCTACACCATCTTGTATCTCATATCTCAAAGCAACTTTACCATTAACTGTACTACCAAAGTCACTATAGTTTTCCGCTCTTAATGCAACGTTTACTAATAAGTTATCACGAACGTCTGCTTCAGCATCAGCATAGACACTAAATGCTTCTCTGTCACGATCTTGCTCATTATTAGGAGCTAGTCCTGGTAAACATTGACAACCAACTGCTGCGCCATTACCTGCATTTGGGCCATCTAATACATCAAAACCGCCGTCAGCATAACCTGCTTCTTCACCGGCTTCAATAGTATAGTTTTCCATACGCAATTCAGCACCCATAGCAAGACTTAATGGTCCATCAAGTCCGTCCATGTCCATTTGTGTTGTTAGATCAAAGTTCACAGTAGTTTGACTGTAGCCTAATGTTCCTAGGTCGAACTCAGCTTGTTGTCCTGCGCTAGTACCATAGGTTGCATTATGACTGTTTACCATTCCCCATGCAAAGTCATTTGATCCATTGTTTACACTGATATCATAAGCATAGTCTCCCATAAGACCTTTCATTCCAATTGCAAAAGATTTGTCTGAAAGTTCAGGGCTAATTAACGGTAAGAATCCATCTGGATACCATGCACGAAGAGTACGATTATCTTGTGCTCTTCTGTAGTAACATCCACTTTCACCATCTCGTGTATTAAATCCACCAAATGTGTATAAAGTGCCTTTTTCCATAGGGAAACTACCATTCCACATTAAACTTACTTGTTCAAAATTACCAGCACCGATACGGTGATTTTCTCTGTCAAATGCAGCTTCTTCTGCATCCATACCAGCGAAGTACTGTCTTCTTGGATCAAGACCCGCACGGTTTGTACGACCACCGTCACGAATTTGACCACTTACATATAGATTTCCACCAAATATTTCCATGCCGTTACCAGCGTGAATAATTAGATTTCTTCCATCTGTTTTGTGTACAGTTTCATTTCCTGAACGTGCCCATCCGCGATCTGCAGAGTATGGCAAGTATCCAGTGCCTTCATGTTCATCATCAAGATCCCAACCATAAGTTGATGCATCTTGACCATCGATTAAGCCTTCACCAGCTGAATACCCTCTGTCAAAATAAGAATCATTTCGACCATAGGTAATGCTCATGTCTGCTCCACCTGTTTCTTTTAATATTAAATTAATAACACCTGCGACAGCATCAGAACCGTATTTCGCTGCAGCACCATCACGCAAGACTTCAATCTTAGCGATTGCACTTGCTGGGATAGCATTTAAGTCAACCTGAGTTGAACCACGACCAGTTGATCCATTTACGTGTACTAATGCACCTTGATGACGTCTTTTACCATTTACTAGTACTAGAGTCTGATTTGGTGCCATACCACGTAAAGTAGCAGGTCTCATATGGTCAGAACCATCTGTAATATAGCCTTTAGGCGAATTATAAGATGGAACCAAGGCTTGTAATAGGTCATTAGTTTCAGTGAAACCAGATGCACGAATTTCAAGCTCAGTAATGACTTCTACAGGAACTGCTTGTTCGTCTACATTTCTTGCAAAACGAGATCCAAGAACTGAGACAGAATTACCAGAAACTGCACTAGATGCTAGTGAAAAGTTTGCGGTTGCAGAACCATCTACATTTACAGAAACACTTGCAGATTCATATCCAATGTATGAAGCGGTTACAGTATATGAACCACCCGATACACCGTCGACTGAATATGATCCGTCGGCTGCTGTTGCAGCACCAGATGATGTTCCTTCAACTGTTACATTTGCACCAAAAAGAGCATTACCTGCTCCATCAGTCACGGTACCTGAGACTGAACCTTGTGCAAACATAAAGCTGGAAATCATAACTAGCGCTATCACATTATATAGCTTTCTCATTGTTTTTCTTCCTTTGTTTATGTACATATTAATAAAAATTTGGTATTCACCCCTATCTATATAGAGGAGAAATTACCCTTAGTTGATGTAACTTAATTGTAAGAGGATGTTAATGTCAATCTTTTAAAGAGGAGGGATTGCTATCTTCTACTGCGTAGTTTCATGAGAAGATTTAGAATTTCAATATAGAGCCAAATTAAGGTAATCATTAACCCAAATGCACCATACCACTCCATATATTTAGGAGCACCACTTTCTGCTCCCTTCTCTATAAAATCAAAATCTAATACTAAATTCATAGATGCAATTCCAATAACAAATAATGAGAATAAAATACCAGTAGTTCCATTTCCAAAGAGCGACCCCATAAAAGATACTCCGAAAAATGATAAGATCATATTTAGGACATAAACAATCAAAATGCCGAATGTTGCAGAAAATACACCCAATCTAAAATTGTCTGTTACCTCAATAAGTTTGCTTTTATATAGCAGTAATAGAGCTATTAAAATTCCAAATGTTAAAAAAATAGCTTGATTAGCGATACCAGGATATATATCATTTACCTTAGCAGATATACCACCAAGTACTACTCCTTCAGCAAGACAATAAAGCGGCACAGTATATGGTGCGGCTTTCTTATTAAAGATAGTAATCATTAGTAATATGAAAGTAAAAATAGTGATTGGCCAAAATAACCTTAAAGCTGTTTCAGGATTATTCCAGCTGTAAATAGCCGATGTCATAAGGAGTAGTAGACCTAGCGCAGTTTTATTAACTGTTCCATCAATAGTCATCGCTTCGGATTGAGCAACGCGTCTCATATTTCTAAAAGTATTATTATTTAATGCAGGATTAGCAGATCTCATATTATAATCTTCCTATTTATTGTCATGAATAAAAGCAGAGATTTTATCAATAGAGACACGTGTTTGTTTCATTGAGTCTCGTTCACGTATTGTTACAGACTCATCTTCTAGCGTTTGATGATCAAGTGTAATCCCAAATGGGGTACCAGCTTCATCTTGTCGATAATAGCGCTTCCCAATAGAGCCTTGCTCGTCATAGATACAAGGAAATTCTTTATTTAATGTTTCAAATACAGACATTGCTTTTTCAGGCAAACCATCTTTTTTGACTAGGGGGCAGATTACTGCTTTGATAGGAGCTAGATCATAAGGTAATCGTAATACCACTCTATTGTTATCTGTATCCTCAAAATAAGCTTCACATAATACCATTAAAAAGAGTCTATTTAGCCCAGTGGACGTTTCAATAATATATGGATGATATTTCTCCTGTGTTTTTGTATCAAAGTAAGTCATATTTTTTCCTGAAAGACTTTCATGTTGTTTAAGATCAAAGTCGGTTCTATTATGAATCCCTTCCACTTCACCCCAACCAAATGGAAAATTATATTCAATATCATATGCATCTTTTGCATAATGAGCGAGGGCATCTTTGCTATGCTGGTGAAATTTTAAATTTTTAGACTTAATACCTAAATGATTTAAATAAAAATCTAACCTTTTTTGTTTCCATAAATCCATATTGTCAACATCTTCTGATGGATGCACAAAATATTGCATTTCCATTTGTTCAAATTCTCTTGTTCTGAATATAAAGTTTCTTGCTATAATTTCATTGCGGAACGCTTTCCCAATCTGTGCAATACCAAATGGCACTTTTAGTCTCATAGTTTGTTGTACCAGTAAATAATTAATAAAAATTCCCTGCGCAGTTTCTGGTCTAAGATATATATTTTTCCCTGTTTTTTCAGAAGGGCCTGAATCAGTTTTAAACATTAAATTGAATTGTACAGCAGGGGTCCATTTACCAATTGATCCAGAATGAGGATCAATGACTCCGGCTTGCTCTAAAACACCATCATGCTTAGACCCATTAGATAATAAAGCGTGGGCCATGTCATTATATATGTCACCACTTTTAGTGCTATCTATTTTTAGTGCACTACATATAGCATCAATTACTTTTGATTTTTGTTGCGACAAGAGATCGTCTATACGATATCTTTTTTTATTATCTTTATTGTCTGTCATAGGGTCATTGAAATTGGCGATATGCCCACTAGCTTCCCACACATCTGGATGCACCATAATTGCACTATCAAGTCCTACAATATTTTGATGAGAGTGGGTCATCTCTTTCCACCATAGCTCTGATATTAATTTTTTAAGCTCTACACCTAAAGGCCCATAATCATACGAAGCTTTAAGTCCGCCATAGATTTCAGAGTTAGGAAATACAAACCCTTTTCTTTTGCATAGTGAGATAATTTTATCTAAGTGTTGCTTCTTCATTTGAATAATTTAAGTATAGTAACTAAGAAAATAAATACTTGTACAATATTATTAATCCAAGTAATCCAAATAACAGTGGCCCAATAAAAACAAGAGCATCAAATCCTTTTTTTGGAGGATCTGCTAGTATATGTAAGCCATATTTTTCTACATAATAATCTTTAATTTCTTGATCATTCATTCCTTTAATAACCATTTTTTTAATTTCAGCACGCATTTCTACTGCTACATTGGCCTGAGATTGTTCTAAAGTGAGTCCGTCACATATTGGACACATTAATTGACGATTTAAAGAATATAAACGATCTTCTAATGATGATTGAAAGCTAAAAAGAAAAGTAAAAGTACATAAGGTTAAAAAAACTTTTTTTGTCATTTTTTTTCTGCTAATAATTTCATGGCTTCTTCCAGAGTAACATCTTCAATTGAATATCCTTTAAGGGATACATTCTTTTTACCGTCTGTTACATATGGACCAAATCTACCTCTTTTAATTGAAATATCCTTTTTTGTTTTTGGGTCTGCGCCTAAAATTGTTGGCTCAAATTTTAACTTTCTATCTTGAATAAGTTTGATAGCCTCTTCTAAGGTAATAGTTAGCGGGCTGTCCATAGATTTCATACTTGCATTAATTTTACCACATTTTACATATGGCCCATAAGGACCAAACGTTGCTAGTATATCTTCTCCAGTATCAGGATGTGCCCCCAATGTTTTTGGTAAACTTAAAAGGTCTGAAGCCATAGTTTCTGTTATATCCTCAGAAGATGTACCTTTTGGAATAGAAGCTCTTTTTTTGCTTTCTTGCAATTCTACATATGGTCCATAGCGTCCAACTTTTAACAGAATATTTTCTCCATTATTAAACGTTCCAATAATATTATCTTCTTTTTGCATTGTACTAAGTTTGTCTATTGCTTCTTGATTTAAATCCCCTAAGAATAAATCTTGTGGTATTGTGATATTGCTACCATCTTTTTCTACATATGGACCAAACTTCCCAATACGAATGTTAGTTTTTTCTGATATATTTACAGTACATGCTTTTGCAATGTCTATTTCTTCTTGCAATAGTTTAGCTACGCCGACATAATCTTCTCTACCATGATAAAATTCTTCTAATACGCGTACATATGTACTTTCAGATCGAGATATAGCATCTAATTGTTGTTCCATGCCGGCTGTAAATCTTTCATTAAATAGTGATAAATAATGATTTTCTAGCAATTGAGTAACAGCAATACCAACAAAAGTTGGAATAAGAGTTTTGCTTTGTTTAATTACATATTCTTTTTTTACAAGCTTATCTAGTATAGATGAGTAGGTAGACGGACGTCCAATACCTCTAGTCTCCATTTCTTTGACAAGCATAGCCTCCGAAAATCTTCTTGGAGGAGTAGTATTTTTTTCAAGAGCATCTATATTATTATGGATAATTTTAGAATCTTTTTCTATTGGAGGGAGTGCAACAACAACAGCTTTTTGGGTTCTTGAAAGTGCTTGTTCATAAGCAGCAGTATACCCTTTAAACGTTGTAATGTTTCCACTTGCTTTATAAACAGATTTTCCATTTATAATTTCAATATTTGTTCTAATATACTGTGCAGGTTTCATTTGAGATGCTAGCGTTCTATTGAGGATTAGTTCATATAATTTTGCTTCATCTGCCCCAAGACTATTTAATACATGTGTAGGTTCTTTGAAGGTAGTTCCTGCAGGCCTAATTGCTTCATGCGCTTCTTGCACATTTGCTACCTTGCTTTTATATATATTAGGAGAGTCAGGTAAAAAATCTTTACCGAATTTATCTAAAATAAATTTTTTCGAAGCGCCCACAGCTTCTGTAGAAAGATTTGTAGAGTCAGTTCGCATATAAGTAATAAAGCCTTGTTCGTATAATTTTTGTGCAACCACCATTGTTCTTTTTGGAGAATATCCAAACCTTCTAGAAGCATCTTGCTGAAGAGTACTTGTTGTAAACGGTGGGGCAGCAGAACTAGAAGTAGGCTTTGATTCAATCTTGCTAATTTCCCAATTATTGTTCTCAGATTCGTTTTTAATGTCTTTTGCTTTTGCTTTATCTATTAAAAGTAGTTTATCATTTTTTAATCCACTGTCAAATTTCCCGAAGTCATCACTTTTTGCTATTTTTTGATTATCATATGAAACAAGTTTTGCTTTAAATGTAGCATCATGACCCTGTTCTTTTAAATCAGCTTCAATTGTATAAAATGTATTTTTTATAAATTTGTTACGCTCTTTTTCTCGATCTACTAATAATCTTAATGCTACTGATTGAACCCTTCCTGCCGATAAGCCAGTACTTTTTATAGATCTCAATGTTTTCCATAGTACGGGAGAAAATGTAAAACCTACAATACGATCAATGGCACGTCTTGCTCTTTGTGCATCTACTAGATTATAATTAATATCTCTACTATTGTTGATAGCATGCTGTACAGCCGTCTTAGTAATTTCAGTAAACTCCACTCTCTCAATATCTTCCTTAATCTCTTCTGCAATATCAGCTGCAATAGCTTCACCTTCTCGATCTGGGTCTGTTGCAATTAAGATTCTATCAGCTTTTTTAACTTCAGATTTTAGTTGGGTAATAAATTTTTTTCTATCAGGCATTGTTTGGATTGTCATAGCAAAATCATTTTCAATATCAATACCCATTTCTTTCTTTGGTAAATCTTTAAAATGACCAACACTTGCTATTACAGAAGCATTATCGATATACTTTGCAATCGTCTTCGTTTTAGAAGGTGACTCAACAATGATTAATAGTTTTTCTTGATTAGACATCTTAGGCTGGCAACTTACATAGTTTGTTTAGTAATTGTCAAAAATTTATATTTATTAATAAATATAAATTATTGGGTTCTTAAAAAATTGAGTAATTGTTGAAAATCAGAAACAGCAATTTTTTCATTAGATTTGATATTTTTTATAGTCATATTTTTATCAATTACTAACACAAATGATGCATTTCTTTTTATAGCATCTTTCATTTGATTTTTAACACTCTTTTTATTTGTGTCAAAAAATACTTTATAATCATTTTCTACTAAATGTTGCATTATAGAAAAGCATTTAGTGCTATTTTTTAACTCATTACAGCTGATATACACATCAACATTATTTTTTTGCATCTCATGGTTTGATTCAATAATCATACGCTCCATTCCAGCTGCAAATCCAATTGCTGGCGTTGATGGTCCACCCATTTGCTCTACTAAAAAGTCATATCTCCCACCACCACATAATGCATTTTGCGATTTATCACTTTTAGTCGTGATTTCAAATGTAGTGCCATTATAGTAATCCAGTCCACGTACTAGATGTGGACTTTCTTCATATTTAATATTCAATGCGTCTAAGTTAGAAAGCAGAATGTTGAAGTCTGTTTTTTCTGTACTAGTTAGTAACTCTTTAATAATCGGAGCATTTTTAATAATTAATTGGTCTTCTTTTTCTTTACTATCGAGAATGCGGATTGGATTAGAATGAAGTCTTTTTTGAGAGAGGTTTGATAGTGCTTTAGTATTTTGTAAAAAATATTTTGTTAATAACTGTTCATATCTTGTTCTAGTATCTGGTGAGCCAATATTATTTATATGCAGAATAGTTTCACTAATACTTAATGCTTTTAGACAGGTTGAAGCCATCAGAATTACTTCTACATCTTGTTCTATACTAGCAGAGCCAAAAGCCTCTATTCCAAATTGATTAAATTGACGCTGTCTGCCTTTTTGAGGTTTTTCTCTTCTAAAAAAAGAATCAATATAATATAAGCGGCATAATGGGTTGCTTCGAAAGAATCCATTTTCAATATAAGCGCGCACTACCGGCGCAGTCATTTCAGGTTTCAATGCTATTTGTTGCTTAGACTGATCTTTCCATGTAAACATTTCTTTTGAAACATCAGTTTCATAGCCAACATTTTGTTGAAATAGGTGGATTGATTCCACTGAAGGAGTACGTATTTCTTCATAGCTAAATTGTTGACTTATGTTATGAAGAATGTTCTCAACTTCTTTCCACAAAAGCGTATCAGGGGGAAGAATATCAAATGTACCTTTAATTTTTTGATATTTAGATTTCACAAAACAACATTAATAATTTTTTCAAGCAATAACACCTAAAAACTTGACCTAGTATTATATAACCCAGTTTTTTGTTCTACTTTTAAATCTTTTAATATATCAGATTTTAAGTTCAGCCTAAAATAAAGTCCTTTTGCATAGCCTGTAGGGGTCCAATCCATAAATAGCTCCCAACAATCTATTTCTCTATAAAGGGTGATATTATGTCTTACTATATCTTTATCGCTAATACTAAAACGAGCATTATAGTTTAATTTCCAATTTTGAGTCACATTGACACTAGTATTAGTATTAACCCAAAAGTTTTCAATAGTATTTAAAGGATTAATTTTATTGACGGTATAGCTAAGTCCTATTCTGCTCTGCCAAGTATTATTTGATAAGTCTGTTAAGAATTCTTTCGTTCGATCTGAAAATTCTTTTTCAGATTTTTCTTCTGGGTTATTTGTTTTGCTTCGCAACGTAAAATTCGTTGCTAATCTTATACCTGTTAATCTGGGTGAATTATCTAATTTATTGATTCTAGTTTGAGTTAAATCATCAAATTTGTATAAATCGTGTGTTAAGTTAGCATCTATAGAAACACCATTTTTCAAATTGCTTCTAATTGATGAACTGATATTAGATACTTTGAATTGTTCTGCATTAAAATTATATCCACTTGATATGCCCCATGAAAGAATATTAATCTTTTCTTCTTTATCGCCATCTTTAATTTTTGCTTGAAAAACATTGCCCAAAGATAGGCTTAATCTTTTAGTGCTCGTAGTAGGAGTAGATCCAATAATAGAACTATTAAAATAATCATAATATTCATCATTGAATGATTGGAAATAGTTATCATTGTTTAAATAGTCTGGAGAAAAGTTAAAGCGCATGCTTGGAGTCATCACATGTCTGACAGACTGAATTTTATTAAATCGTATTGGTAAGATACCATAAATTTTAGTAGATAATGATAGTCCTACATTGCCTGTTGTTCTATTTTTAATATCCTCTTCATATCTGAAACTGACAGAATCTGTTTCATCGTACTCTGCCACTCTATATCGGTTGACAAAATCTGAATTCAATCTAATGCTTGGATTAATAGCGAGATATTTGAAGGCAGTAAAAGGCGCATTAATAGAGAAAGCATTTTTAAGCATTGCATCCAATTTATTTGAACTTTTAGGATTACCAGAATCATTTTGTTTCCATACATAAGATACATTTCCATTTGTATCTATAGCTTCTTCTGCTTCATAGAAATTTTTAGAATTATTTACTATGCGTGAATTATAATCCCATTGAATATTTCCTACCCATGAATCTTGAGAAATATTTTTGAATAATTTTCTTCTAGCAACTCTAAAATTTATAGAAGGTAATGTGCTAGTATCTTCCGTGATAGTAGACGCTAAGCTAGAAGGAGCTTGGTAGAAAGAAGAGCTAATATCCACTTTACTTTTAGACATTAAATCTTGCTTATTAGAAGCATTGACACTGATAGATACATTAGACGTTTTCCATCTTTTAGTATAGGTAATATTTGATATTGCTTGTTGGTTAAGTCTTTTAATTGGGTCGATACTTGTTTCTCTGTTGTATTCTCCATTGCTATAATAGCTAGCTGAACCTCGAAAAGTTTGATTATTCCTTAGGATTTGATTGTGATTCCAATTAAAAGAATAATCAGTTTTATTATTTTTACCAATTTGTGCAATATCACTTTCACCAGATCCTAAATGTTTTCGAATTTCAAAATTTAACATTCCATTAAAACGATAGCGATCTCGATATTGATTCTTTGATTTAAGTATCACTCCTTGCCTATCTGCAAAGATGAGAGAGTTTTCAGATCCTATATAATCATTTGGAGCAAAATAATATCCTAATCCATCTAGGTAGTTTCCACGATTTTCAGATGCCCCAAAAGATGGCATAATCCATCCAGATCTTCTGTCATTAGATGAGTGTGGAAAGATAGCAATTGGGATACCTATAATCGGAACGCCACCAATAAAAATACTTAATGGTTTAGCAATCACTTTGTCTCCGTAAATAATTTTTACCTGCTTGCTGCCAAGATAGAATTTAGATGGATCACATGAAGTAAATATACAGTCATCAATATAAAAAGTGCTATCTGTCACGCTCGTAATTTGACTTCCCATGTACACATTTTCTTGTACGCGACTTTCTCCCATGAGTACTTTACCTTTTCTAGATTTAATATTGTATACCATGGTATCACCAGTCATTGGCTCACGATTATTTTCTATAAGTATAGGTTTATTGATTTCTTCTTCATTAAATGGATTATCACTGAAAGCTTCTAGGATATTAGTACTCCAATCCACATTAATATGTGCAGCAGATAAATCCATATTATCATGGAAAATTTTTACTAGTCCATACATTTCAGAGATCTTGCTCTCTACTTCAAATTCTACTCTATCTGCAGCATAGTCAATTTCTTCTTGGACATTTTGATTAGAGGCATTTGGAGTGTATCGACCAATTGTACCTCCTTGAGCTATTAATTTTTTTGCAGATTCATTTTTAATATCTAAAATAATTTTATCTCCAGATACTTCATTGATGCCATCGTAAAGAGAATCATTATAGAGGTGAATTAAGGTAGAAGCCATTCCTACCATTTCTATATTTTGAATTTCATCATTTTTAAGACTAGCAAAAATAATTTCACCTTTTAAGATATCTTCATTTTCTATTGCTTGTAGTTGATTCTCAATTTTCTCATATCCAGAATTTTGTGAAAAAATTATGCCGTTTGATAATACCTCTAATGAATGCAAGGATTCGTCTTTGAAATCTAATATCATTTTATCGCCATATATTTTATTGGTATTCTGTTCGTTGATTTCACAATTGTCGATCAAAGTCATTTGATTAGAAGTTTGGTCCAAAGTGGCGTTGTCTGCACTAATTAGTCGAGAACCATTTTTGATTTTAATGTTACCATACATTGAGAAAAATTCAGTATCACTATTATATGAAAGAGAATCACAGTAAATCATTTGATTAGGCTGTTCAATAGAGACATTACCATATAAATTTGTTATTGGAGTTTGATTAGATTGAGTCGCAAAAGTACCTTTTAAAATAGTATCTGTTTTCTGAAAAATAATATTTCCATCTAATTGTGTAATTGTTTCAGATTGAATAACAGAAGATGTGAGCGTATCGGCTTGTTTGAGTAATAGTTTGTCCTGGCTAAACAGAAAAGAAGATAGCAAGAGTAAAACAAATCCTTTTTTAACCATATAATCTTTAACGAATCTTATTGATTTTTGTTTCATCTTTGTAAAGTAGAAATCTAATGTATAAATTGCTACAATGTTAGAGAATCTGTTAAATAGCATTTCTAGTAATCCAGCATACTTAGCTGTAACCATTGTTTTGATGGCAATGATTGCATTTAGCGTGGTAAAGCGTTTATTTAAATTGGTGACACTAGGGATTACATTACTCATTCTTTATTATGCCTATATTATATTTACTGGCCAACCATTGCCAGACTTAGACAACATTCAAAGTCAAGTACAAGAACAAGTACAAGAACTTCAAGAGTCTGCTAAGAGCACAGTTAAAGATAATGTTGATAATGTGTTGAAACCCTTGCAGGATAAAACAGCTCTACTAAAAGATAATTTAAAATAAAGGAATTTATATGTTTCAAGATGGATTACTAAAAGACCAAACAATTGTCATTACCGGAGGCGGTACTGGTTTAGGAAAAAGTATGTCTAGGCGATTTGGAGAGCTTGGCGCAAACATTGTTATTAGCGGAAGAAGAGCAGAGGTATTAGAAGAAACTGCCCAGGAATTTTCTGAGCTAGGTATTAATGTATTAACGTGCCCGGGTGACGTAAGAAAATTAGAAGATGTAGAGTTAATGACTAAGCAAGCAATCGATAAATTTGGGAAGATTGATAACCTGCTAAATAATGCAGCAGGTAATTTTATTTCTCCAACAGAAATGCTGAGTCCTAATGCATTTAAAACAGTTATTGATATTGTATTAATGGGAACATGGAATTGTATTAGCACTATTGGTAAAGAGATGATTAAGAATAAGAAAGGGAATGTCTTAAGTATTGTTACTACCTATGCATGGACAGGTTCACCTTTTGTGGTACCGTCTGCAGCTGGGAAAGCAGGCGTACTAGCAATGACTCGATCTTTAGCTATAGAATGGGGAAAACACAATATTAGATTTAATGCAATTGCACCAGGACCGTTTCCAACTGAAGGTGCTTGGTCTCGATTATGGCCTCCAGGTTTTGAAGAGTACGAAGATAACATGAAAAATAAAATTCCAATGAAAAGATTTGGTGAACGTCATGAGCTTGAAAATCTAGCATCATATCTTATGAGTGATGGATCTGCCTATATCAACGGTGAAGTAGTTACTATTGATGGGGGTGAATGGATTGCTGGGGCAGCTGAATTTAGCGATTTAACGAAACTACCAGATTCTATGTGGAAAGCCATGGCAGAACGAAGAAAGAAAAAATAGATGTTTAGCTTAAAAGAAAAGACAGCCATTGTTTCTGGTGGTTCCAAAGGAATTGGTAAGGCAATTGCGTTGAAATATGCAGAAGCAGGAGCTAATGTTGTGATTTGTAGTCGGAAAAAAGATAATTTAGATAGTGCCGTATCAGAAGCTAAATCATCTGGATTAAATATCATCGGAATTGAATGTAATACAGGTGATATGGAGTCAATAAAAAATGTTGTTAATCAAACCATAAGTCAGTTTGGGAAAGTAGATATTTTAGTTAATAATGCGGCAGCTAATCCTTATTATGGTCCTATTCTTAAATCACAAGATAGCCATTGGGAAAAAATTTGGGATATTAACGTAAAAGGATATTTTAATTTTATAAAAGCTTGTAGTGCATCTATGGAACAACACAAATATGGTAAGATTATTAATGTCGCATCTGTTGCAGCAAAAACTCCATTGGATGGTTTAGGGGTTTATAATATTAGTAAAGCTGCAGTGGTAATGTTAACTAAGGTGTTGGCTAAAGAAATGGCGACATCTAATATTCAAGTTAATACTTTGGCTCCCGGCTTAATTAAAACTGATTTTAGTAGAGCATTATGGGAAGATGAGTCAGTGTATAATGAAATTATTAAGTCGATTCCACAAGCAAGAATGGGAGAGCCAAAAGATCTATCTGGTATGGCCCTATATTTGGCCTCTGATGCTTCTGATTTTATTACAGGATCAATGTTTACAGTTGATGGTGGCTTGACTACTTAGTCAGTTAGCCAATTATAAAAACTATCAATATGTTCAAAAGTATACGATCCTGTTGCTTTTAGTCTATTCATATCATTATGCCCATTATAAACCAAAGCACAATCAATACCTAAAGATTGAGAAACACTAAAGTCTAATACGCTATCTCCAATAATAATCGTTTCAGATGCAGGGATATCCACGCCCATCATCAGCTCACTTCCCTCATATTCTTTTCCATAACCTGAAGGTGTACTACTTATGCCCACAATATTTTCTAAATAGTGTTGCAAATCAAAAAATCCTACTTGTTCTGTTAATTTTTCCTGCATTGTAGCAGACAAAATACTTTGCACAGTGTTTGTTTTACTGATTTTAATGATTGTTTCTTTTGCAAATGGTTGAAGAGCCAAGGTTCTAAATTGTTTTGAAAAACTATCGTGAAATTCTTTATTGGTATCTTCAAATGATTCATTATCAAAATTAAATCCAACAGATTCATAAAACGTTTTAATAGGAAAAAGAAACTTTTCTCGATATTGTTGAATGCTAATCTTAGGAATATTACGCTTGCTACCCGATTGATTAAGAAGGGCTACACAAAGTGCAGTGTCATTTAACAAAGTCCCATTCCAATCCCATATTATATGCTTATATTTCATGGATTTGAAAATAGATAAAAAAATTAGATTAATAAAGAAAAGACTTACCAAAGAGTTACCTGGTTGGGGTAGTCAAAAAAAAATGGCCGTTATGTCAATCAACACTGTGACAAAACTAGCGTTCTATCCACCTCAAAATGCAAAGCTAGCAGCAGTAGCTATTATATTGTTTGAAGAAGATAGTAAATTAAAATTTTTTTTAACGCGAAGAACATCAAACGTAGATCATCATAAAGGACAAATCTCTTTGCCTGGTGGTGCACAAGATAAAGGAGAATCATTTCAAGAGACTTCGTTGCGTGAGAGCCAGGAAGAAATTGGGATTGATATTGATTTAGAGTTAATTGGTCAATTAACATCGCTATATGCTCCAGTTTCTGGATTTTTAATTCATCCCTATGTTTGGTATTCAAAAGACAGGCCAAGTACAATAATCAATGAGAATGAAGTCGAATCAATACACGATATTGAACTCGATGAATTACAAGATAGTAATACTTTATCTACTAAAGGTATTAAAATCAAAGGCATGAGTGTAGATGTACCTAGTTTTAAATTTAACAGTTGTACCTCTTGGGGTGCAACTGCAATGATTTTATCAGAATTAAAAGACTCTTTAGCTGAAATCTAATTCAGTATTACAATTGGAGCATGATCTCGTTGATTTAGCATCAACTTCTTCAAAACAGGTTGGACATTTATTTTCTATCATAGAAGTATTGTCTGTTGGCACTGTTGCTTGTTCTGCTGATGCTGCTGACCACATATATGATACACCTGCTAACGTTAGTAAATAAGCCATCACTTCAATAGCACTTGGATTCCCATTCCAACCAAATAATCCTTTAGCGAATACACCAATACCACCTTTTTCATGTAATAAAGGATAGCTACCATCTAAATTCAGTGCAGGGTTGACGTCCCAAATAGGACCAGGATAATAAATTAAACCAGCTTCTTCAAATTCATGTATTCCATAGGCCACCAATCCTGCTGCAACAAAAATAAGGAGAATAGAAGTAACATTAAAAAATGTTTTTAATGGCACTTTTTTCCCTTGAATAAATATTGCATAACCAAGAAAAATAGCAATCAATACCCCTATCAATGAGGTCACAAGAGACAGTCCGCCATCTTTAATATAGATCCCATATAAAAAGAGTACAGTTTCTATTCCTTCTCTAAATACAGATAAAAATGCAAGCACAAATAAACCTTGAGCAACATTTTTATTGCTATCCATTACTGCCGATGCTTGGTTTTCTAAGCTTTCAGATACATTCTTATTTCTTGCCATCCATACAATCATTGTTGATAATAGTACAGCTGCTAGAATCATTACTGTGCCTTCAAAAATTTCTTCTGCTTTTCCAGAGAATCCACCTAAGAGTATTTGAAATACAATTGCAAACACTACACTAGCTGCTAGTGCTGCAAATACACCTCCTTGAATACTTGCTTTCAAATGCATTTTACCTGTCTTAGATATGAAGGTATATAAAATACCAACAATTAATGCAGCCTCGAGTGTTTCTCTGAACGTTATAAGTAGTTCTGCCATGATATACTTTCCTTAATTTGATTAATTGAGATTGATTCTCAATAAATCATGGTATGAATATATGGATATTTTTTTGATTGGTCAATTTGATAAAACCCTCATTTTTATAATGAGGGTTTTGGTAGTGAAGTAATTAGCTATTCAACAATCATATAGCCACGCATAGATCCTGCATGTGCGATATAAGTACAAACATATAAGTACTTACCTGGCTTTGTTGGTGCTGTAAATTCTACAGACATTTCTTCTTGTTTATCAGCTAATGGAGTCATTGCTAAAATTCTTCCATCGGCATATGGCTCTCCATCATTCCCTTCTGCTAATTGAATAATCATTGGTGCAGCAGATTCGTCCTTTAAGATGACGACATTATGTAGCATTGCTCCCGGAAAATCAGATGGAGTATTATTCTTTATTACTACTTTAACTTTTGATCCAGCTTTAACAGTAAATTCTTCTACATCATACTTCATTTCAGAACCTAATGAACTAATATTCACTACTGTTGTTTCAGCAGTAGACCCACCACCGCATGCAATTAATAGCAAGATTGATGTGATTGTAAATATTTTGTTAAACATATTTGTTTCCCCTTATTTGAACTTTGGAAAGAGCTTATTGAGCTATTTCATGTATTATTTGTCATTATACCTAAATTATAGGCTGGCTAATTTTATAACAGAATAAATCTAGTAGCAAACGATTAGTATCTCAGAATTTCGATGTTATTGCCTGAACGATCTTTGATATATACAGATACCGATCCATCACGATGAGTAACAGGATTTCCATAACTTTTGACATCATCTTTTAGAATTGCAAAATGGAAAGGGTGTTGATCTGGTAACACTAATGCTAGTTTTATATTTTCAAATTCAAGCATTGCCCAAGATTCATCCTGATAGAGAATATCGCAGCTAAAATTATTTGTATACCATGTTACTGATTTAGCGATATCATCGGTACAAAGTGCTAAATGGTCTATAATATCTTTTTTCATAAGATTGCTAGTGAATATTAAGAAAACTATATGTATTTTGATAGGAGTATGAATGATAAAATCCCAATTTTCCCACTACCTTTAGTACTGTTGCCTGGTGAAACATTGCCCCTACACATCTTTGAAGAAAAGTATAAAAAGATGATTGAGTACTGTCTAAAGAATAACAAGAAATTTGGTATTATAAATTCAAAAAATAATGATTCTTTAATCATTGGATGTACCGCATCTATAGATCAAGTAGTGGGTGGAGAAAATGAAAGTAGAGAATATGACATCTTAGTATCTGGCGGAGAAAGATTTATTGTTAAAAGCTATAATACTTCAGAGGACTATAAGCAAGCATATGTTAAAACATGGAATGATATAGATGACACTATTGATGAAAGTCTGTTACAAGAAGCAAATGTTTTTCTCTATGAAGTGTTATTAAAATTAGGGGCATCTTCTAAGATTCCACAAATCAATATGCCAAAAAGTTCTTTTGAAATTTCTTCTATGTTAGATATTGATAAAAGAGCAAAAAAAATTCTATTAAAAAGTCAATCTGAAAATGATCGTTTAATTGTATTGAAAAGAATATTGAAGAAAGCCATTATCAAGATCGATTATGAAGACCCTGCTAGATCTGGGTATCCTAGCTATGCACAATTCGAAGCGTAATCTTTAGTGAGCTTTTTTAAATATTTTATTTAGCAATACTAAGAGATCATCAATAATTATATATGCTACTGGTACAAGTAATAATATAATAGTTGTTGCAAATAAAATTCCAACCCCTAGAGATATTGCCATAGGCTTTAAAAAGAGAACTTGGGTACTTTGATTAAATAATAATGGTAGAATTCCTAAGAAGGTTGTCATTGAGGTTAATACTACCGGTCTAAACCTTGTACGGACAGCATCCAATACTGCTTCTCTCGTTTCTACGCCTTTATCTTTTGCTCTATTTGTAAAGACAACCAAAAGAAGACTATCATTTACTACTACACCAGAGAGTGCTATGACACCAAGAAGAGAAAGTACAGACATTGGTTGATTAAATAATAAGTGTCCAAGAACAGCTCCTACCACACCAAACGGAATAGCAGATAATACAATTAATGGTTTGAAATATGATTTTAATGGTATTGCAAGTAATACGTAAATAATAAAAATTGCAAGAGAAAATTTTAACATAATATCGGATAACTGGTCAGCTTGCTCCGCCGGTTCACCTGAAAGTGCAAATGCTACTCCAGGAGTTTTATCCATAATTTCTTTAAATTTACGCATTGGTTGCCCCTCATATGGACCAGCTGGCCAAATTATACTTTGTAAGATCATACTAGATGTATTTTTAGATATATCCACATCAGAACTAACCTCTATTACTCGTTTTCCATTAATACGTGATATAGCTGCTTTTCCTGCCACTTCTTTAACATTCGCAACTGCATACAGAGGAACTTTTACTCCTTGGGCTGTACGTATCCTCATATTTTCTAAGGTTACCATGTTATCACGTTCTTTTTTTGGAAGTTTGAGCATAATCCTAATATCATCATCTTTACGTTGAATGCGCTGCACCTCTTCTCCAAAGAATGCTTGTCTTACTTGACGTGCAATATCCATAGTAGTGAGGCCATAGACCTCTGCAGAAGGCAACAATTCTATTTGTAGCTCGTTTTTACCTTTAGTATCCGTATCTACTACATCATAAACGCCAGAAAAACTAGATAACAATACTTTGGTATCACTTACGACTTGATCTAGTTTGTCAAAGCTCTCATCTGAAAATTCAAAGTGGATTGCTTTTCCGGCACCATAAATAGCAGCATTATAATTTAGTCGCTCCACTCCTGGAATAGTGCCAATACGCGCACGCAATATATCAATTATATCATAGGCCCCAGTTAAACCCCAACGACTATCTGCGGGAGTTAATACAACAACAACTTCTCCTAAGTGCGGAGTAGCTACACCCTTAACAGAAGGACCGGTCGGTCCCATTTCTTCCTGATTATTAGCGAAATAATGCTGTCCAACAGTTGTCAGTACATGAGAAATAATTTTTTCAGGCTGAGCAGTGTTTAGCTCCCCTTGAAGTTTTAATGCTTCACTTTCAATAATTTGAGTAATTGCTTGAGTTTTTTCTATAGGAGATCCTGCCGGTAGCTCAAAAATAATTGAAACTTCTTCTCCTTCTAGTGATGGGAAAAATTGCCATTTTACTAATCCTCCAGCAAGTAAAGATATTGTTATAATCAGCATCCCTATAAAAACAGATACCGTGACATAGCGACTAATAATAGATTTTTTAACAAGCGGCATCCAAATATTATCTACAAAATTGTAGAGCTTTGTAGAGCAGTAACTCCTCATCGCTTTGAGTTTTTTACCAAATCCTACAAAACGTGTTTGGAACCATTCGCCCGAATGATTTAAATGTGATGGTAAGATTGTAGTGGACTCTATTAAAGAAAATATTAGAATCGGAATTGCAGTTAAGGGAAATGTTCTCCATATACCACCTGTATTCCCAGCCAAATTTAACATAGGAGCAAATACAACAATAGTGGTTAGCACTCCAAAAAATACAGGAGTTAATACCTCCATAGTCCCCTTGATTGTCGACGTTATATTATCTTCTTTAAGTTTGATACGTCGTCTAAAGACATTTTCTCCCACAATAATTGCATCATCTACAACAATACCCAATACAACAATAAACATAAATGCCGATAAAACATTTACAGTCACCCCAATTTGTGGAAGTATAATAAGAGCGCCTCCAAAAGAAATAGGAATTCCCATTGCGACCCAAAATGCTACCGAAGGTCTCAGGAACATGGTTAATAAGAATAATACTAAAACCATTCCGATAGCAAAATTTCTATAAAGCAAATCAATACGGGCCTGTAGATATCGGGCTTGATCGTACCAATAGTCAATACTGACATTAGCAGGCATCTCAGATTGCTTCTGCTTTACATAAGCTCGTAATTGCTCAGCAGCAAGAAGCACATCTTGGTCGCCAACTAGGTTTACACTAATAAACATTGCTTGAACACCGTCCCAGCGATAGTAACGTTCTACATCAATAAAACCATCGGTAATGGTTGCGATATCTTTTAGAAGTAATTGACCTCCATCTGGTTGACCTTTAATAACAATATTTTCATATTCATTGGCATTATAAGATTGTCCAACGGTTCGAATTAATAAATCCCCACTTTTGCTTGATAGCAGTCCTCCGGGTAAGTCAATTGACCCAGCATTGATGGCCATTGCTATTTGATCAAAATTTAAATTATATTTTTCTAAATCTTTTTCAGATACTTCAATCGTAATCTCTTTATTCCTATTCCCAAACATTTCTGTGAATGACACTTCGCCAAGTTCTTTAATCTCTTTGTCGACATCTTTAGCAATATTTAGAAGTACTCGCTCATCAACATCTCCATACACCACGACATCCAAAACTTTTTCATTTAGTTCGAGTTTTTTAATGACTGGAGTCTCGCTGTTTTGTGGAAATGTACTAATACCATCGATAATCGTTTTAATCTCATTTAACGTAGTATCAACATCATCATGACTATAAACCTGCACACCAACCACCCCGAATCCTTCAAGAGAATGAGATTTTAATCTTTTAATCCCAGATACGCCTTCAAGTCTATCTTCTATTTTAGAGCAAATTGAAGATTCTACCTCTTCAGCAGATGCTCCGGGATAAGCAACCCTTATGACAATACTTTTAATATCTGGAATCGGAAAAAATTCAGATTTCATAGTTGGATATGATACCAAAAATCCACCAACAATTAGAAAAAACATGAATAGGTTTGCAGGGACACTATTTTTAACGAACCAGGTAACAATCCCTTTCATTACTGATATCGTGGGTTGACTAACATTCCATTGGTTGCAATGCTAAGTTTTGATACAACTACCCTTTCACCCGCTTTCATTTCTTTTTTGACTATGATGTGGTCTTTCATTTTGGTAATTATTTTTACTTTTCTGATTTCTAAGGTATTATCTTGATTGACCACTAAGAGTTCATCGTTAGGAGTTAATGCGGTGTTGGGAATCATAAAAACATCTATTAGTATTTTACCACTAACTTCTGCTTCTACAAATAAGCCAATTGGTAATATCGGCTTTGTATCTTCAATAAAATTATTTTTAAAATTTGCAATAAGCTTAATCATGCGAGTCATTGGGTCAATAACACCATCAACACGTTCTAAATTTCCACTCCATTCTTGCATTTCACCCTTATAAAGAGATTTAATTACTACTAATGACTTTTGGTCAGGGTTTAATTTTCTACCATCCATTGGGATATCAAGGAATCGCAAATCACTATCTTTAATAGAAAGCGTTACTTCGATTTCATTTGATGTATACATTGAACCTACTGGTTGTCCAGGAAGAATAGTAGATCCTAAATCAATATTAATATCTTTAATACGACCAGTATATGGTGCAGTTATTTCTGTTTTGTTTAATTTTTTTTCTGCTGATTGTACTTGCGCTTTTGCTACTTCCAATGCCGCTTTTGCTTGTTTTAATTGAGGTTTTTTAGCCGTCAAATCTTGGGCAGCGCCTTCACCAACTTGCTTCCAAGCTTCCTGAGCAATTTCTGCTTCTGCTTGTTGTACTGCAAATTGCACTTCTGCACTTGCTAACTGCAGTAAGGCATTCTTGTACTGTAGTTGTAAGTCGGTATCATCAATTTTAGCTAAGATTTCACCAATAATTATTGAAGAACCTTCAGAGAATTTTTTAGAACGATAAATGACTTCTCCACCTACTTCAGATGTTAAAATAGTTTGAGTAATAGGAGTTGTTGTCCCAGTAGATTTTATTTTTACTTCATAATCAATAGGAATCAATATTTGTACATTGACATCTAGTGGGGCTGGTTCTTCTACAGGCAGAGGCGATACTTGACCTAGTATATATAAAACAAATGCAATTAGTGTTGCAGCTCCTATGATTAGTAATGGTTTTAAATATTTAATCATCGCTTGTAAGTGAATCCTCCTCCCAGTGCCAATATTAAGTTTATTCTTTGTTCAATGCGAATTCTTTCTACACCAGCTAACATATTTTTGTTGTCAAATAATGCATTATTTGCATTGATTACTTCTTCTATACTTGCTACGCCTTTAGCAAATTCATCAAAAGTGGTATCATAGATAGACTCAGATAATACAATATTATCTTTTAAAAGTTTCAATGACAATTGCGCGCTTTGATCAAATTCTAATCCAGATTCCACTTCTTTATATGCTGTGAGTAAGTTGTTAACAAATTCGAGCATTGCAATTTCTTGATTAGTTTTAGCAATTTTTTTATTCGCTATTAATTTTCCTGCATTGAATACGGGAGCAAGTAGATTAATGCCATTGCTCCAAACACTAAAATCGTCATTGAGGAAGTCTTGGACATTGCTTGATGTCCCCGTAGACCCGACTAAACTGAATGAAGGGTACAGAGATCGCATTGCTTGTTTATTAAGCGCTTCAGATGCTAATAAATTATATTGAGATGCAATCAAATCAGGGCGTCTTTTTACAATGTCAGCTGGTAAAACATCCGGTATATTAGGAATAGATTGTGGAAATTCTTTCGCTATATCTAGTGTTAAATCTGGATACTCTTTTATTAATACTTTTGCTTCACGAACAAGCGATGAAGCGATACTTTTCTTATTCTCTAAATCACTCTTAGCTAGATTAAACATTAGTTCTGATTGTTGTAGCGCTTTCAATGAAATAATTCCTTTGTTATAACGACTTGCGTATAAGTCAAAGATAATTTTGGCATTGTTATATTTTTGTTCAGCATTTTCTACTAATTGTTTGGATTCAATAATTGAAAAATAAAGTTTTGCTGCTTCGGATGTGAGCGAAAATTGATAATACGTGTAATTATATTTTGCAGATAAATATTGTTGCTTACCTGCAAGTCTTCCTTGTCTCATTTTGCCCCATAAATCAATTTCCCACTGCGTACTTAATGATAGATTATAATTTTCTTGATTAAAAGTTATTATGTCATCGCTCTGTCCTCCAAATAAGGAAGTAAAGATTGGAGGAAACCCTGCTGAATTTTGTTCAGATTCTCCCGCTGAAGCACTTATTCCTATAGATGGGAAAAGATTAGAGGTGGATATAACCGATGCTTGTTTCGCAATTCTCGTATTGAGCATAGCTTGCTCGAGATTAATATTATCATCTAAAAATTGGGATAAAAATTGATTCAAATTTTCATCTTGAAATTCATTCCACCATATATCTGAAATATTAATTGTGATTGGAATTTCATTCGCCCAATCTTCTGGAATATTATCGATCTCCATATCTTGAGGATTCATTGCCTTCTTGCTGGCACAACTAACGAGTACTAAAATTAATAATACACGAAGAATATAATTTTTCATATGGTATATATGTTATTTATTTTTGAAGCTCTTCTGTCAATTTTGGTACGATTTCCATTAAATCGCCAATGACAGCATAATCTGCAATCTCAAAAATAGGAGCTTCCTCATCTTTGTTAATTGCAATAATATTTTTTGAGCCTTTCATGCCTACTACATGCTGGATAGCGCCAGAAATACCCACAGAAAAATATAGATTAGGGGATACCGATTGTCCTGAACTTCCAACTTGTCTGTAAGATGGTAACCAACCCATATCTACTACAGGTCTAGATGAAGCTATTTCTGCTCCCATTGCTTTTGCCAAGGACTCGACCATAGGGATGTTATCCTGACTTTCAATACCTCTTCCCACAGATACAATTACATCTGCAGTAGTTAAGTCTACACCAGAAGCAGACTCCTGAAATTCTGGTTCACTACTAGACTTAATATCTTCATTATTAAGACTTACTTCTAATACAGATGCAGCATCAGAACCTCCCAATTCTATCTCATCGCTAGAAAATGCCGCAGACTGAAAACTAAGAAGCGTGGTATTACTACTTGAATCTGGCTGAATGTTAGTAGCCAGTTTTGCATTAAACACTTGACGTGCAAATACAGGGTTATCTCCATCATAGGTAACTGATATAATATCGCTCACAAATGGTAAATCTAACTTAGCACTTACTCTAGGTAAAAAATCACGTACCATATAAGAGTGCCCCATTACTACATATTGAGGAGATACATTTTTAATGACATCTGATAAAACTTTTGAATATCCATCAGCAGAATAAGCATTGGTCATATCGTGTTCTGCTAAAATTAAATTTTTTGCTTTATAATCCTTAGCTTGTTCTTTAAGGGACCTTGCATTTTCACCCATACATAGGATAGAGACATCCATTCCTAATTGAGATGCTAAACTTTGACCGGCAGCTACCGCTTCTTTACTAAAGGCATGGATATTACCTCTTTGATTTTCTAATACAACTAAGATCATGATATCACTCTTAATTTATTTTTTAGTATATCCATTAACTTAGCAACTATTCCATCAATATCGCCTTCAATTTTTTCTGTAGATTTTTCAGTCTTAGGAACAAATAAATTAATAAAATTTTGTTTTGGAGCGTCAGAAAGCTGTCCATCTACTACTTTTGATTCCTTACGTTTAGCACCCATAATTCCTTTTAATGAAGGGTACCTAGGCTCATTAATACCAGACTGAATAGATACGCTAGCTGGAAAAGGTAATGTTACCCATTGAAACCATCCAGACTCTAGCTCTCGCTTAACTTTAATTTTACCCTCTTGAATATCTGTTTCAATTCCTAGTGTTGCAGTAGACATTCCTAATAATTCTCCAATCAATACTCCAGTCTGTCCAGATCCTAAATCATCTGATTGTAAACCGGAAAATATTAAATCAAAGTTTTCATCTTTTAAATTTTGAGAAAATAATTTTGCAATAGATAGCGGGTCAGTGTTTAAGTCTTCATTTTGAATAAAAATAGCTCTATCAGCTCCTTTAGCCAACCCATCTTTTAATACTTTTGATGTATTATCTTGAGAACCCATAGTAACAACAACTACTTCGGAACCGTTATCCAATTTTTCCTTAATTTGCAATGCTTCTTCTAAGGCATAAGAGTCACTTTCATTCACTACAAAATTGACAACCGATTCATCAATCCATTTTGATGAAGAATCGATACGAATACTAGATTCGTAGCTTGGAATTGCTTTAGTGAGTACTGCTATTTTCATAATAATTGTATTGTTTTTGAAACCGACTACTCGGTCTAACATACAATATTAATTCTATTCTTTTAATGAAGCAAATTAAAAAAGAATTATATCCGCTTAAAAAAACAGGCTATAAAAGAAAGTTGATAAGCGGGGGAAAGTCTTTCAATCTTTCATAATTTTATAGCCTGAAAATTTTAATTCTTGTGTCAATTTAATGTTAACTAGAATGTATTGTAAAGTAAAAAATCGGGTTTATGAGTCAGAATCTTCTGTGGCAAACTGAACCCAATCACTCGATACCGCAGATTCATCAATAGAGGTTTGTGATGGTGTTTTAGTGGCAGTAAACTTTGAATCATCTTCATAAATATTCAGACTATCTTTCTTCACTTCATATTTATCAAGATCTAATTCTTCGTCCTCACTGTCTAAGGCTTCTTTGTCTTGACTATACAAATCTAAATCAAAAAAATCTAAGTTTTCTACATGGCCATTTTCCATTAGATATTCAAGAAATGGGAGATATATTCTTTGCTTAAGATTAGCTTTACATAGCGGACATTTTAGTTTAGCGCCAATGTCTGAAGTTTTTATCTCTTCATCACAACAAGGGCTAATAACCTCATCTACGTTATTTAAATCAACAGAATCCATATAGAGACGAAGGTATTCTTAGTTAGCTATGAAGTCAACAGTTTTTGTAAATACTATTTAAAATAGATTTTTCAGACGAAGAAAGTGTCATATCTCTTCTTTGCATCGCTTTTTTCGCAGTATCACAAAAATCATCAAATTTTATTTTCATCAATTTATCTTTATAGAATAATGAAAAGGCAGGAATGTGTCTAGGGGGAAACGATTGAGAAACTATATTACAACCCAATTCAATCACCGTTCCCGTATTAAGATTAGTTCCAATAGCCGTCTTAACATGATCTCCAATAATAGAACCAAAGAATATAGAACCTGTATCTATTAATTTTCCATCCCACTTCACTTGTACGGATGAATAATTGTTTTTCAGATTGCTAGTAGTTGTTCCAGCTCCCAAATTTGCCCACGATCCAATAAAACTGTTTCCTAGAAATCCTTCATGTGCTTTATTAGAATATGGTTGAAAAATACAAGAATGAACCTCTCCGCTTACTTTACAGTTGTGATTAATAATGGTATTTGAGATAGTAGAATGAGATTTCACTAATGTATTTTTTCCTATAAATAGAGGACCATTTAAAACAGTAAAAGGTTCTATAATAGCAGTCTTATCAATTAGAACTGGGCCATTGCTATCATTAATCATAACATTCTCAATCGATCCATAAGAAGAAGTGGCTTCTGAGAATAAATCAGAGATACTATGAATTAAATCCCAAGGATACTGGTCACTCTCAAAAAAAGAGTTGGGCTTATCTAACAAGATAAGATCTGATATAATAATCTTTTTTAAATATTCGTTCATATTTTTATAAACTGCTGAATCATATTAAATGTTCCTTCTAAATCTCTTTGATAATTTGTATCAAGTATAACATTATAATATTTTTTTGAATTATCATAATTAAAACCCATTCTTACTTTTGGATGACATGCTCTTAAAAGAAAAGAAGAGAAACGACTAAAATTAATATTTAAATCAATCATATTTTCATATTTCAATTCTTTAATTTTTTTAACAAACTCATTAGTGGGAACACCTAAAGAATTAATATCTTTATAAGAAAATAATAATGCTGATTCACTCAGTTCTTTAGGATAAAAATTAATTAGAGCATCTTTGACCAAAAAGTGGATTCTAGTTTCATTATATTGAATTTTTTCTAAAAAAAGGTTCGCCAAATCAAATGCAACTTCTCCATCTGGGAGAACTATTAAAATAGAGTCTTGTTCGGTTCCAGAATATTCATATTTCTCAGATTGATTGATAAAATAGCTCTTATAACGCCACCAATATATTATTTTTTCTACTCTTGAATATTCCATATAGTGATATGTTAGCAAAAAATCATTAATTAGAATACTGATTTTAGAATTAAATTAACCTATCCATGTCAAATAAAAAAATAGGCAAATTTCCATTTACAAAAGGCATTTATAAAGATATGTACCGCAATAGATTGTGGACTATGAGACAATATGCAGGTTTTTCCTCTGTATCTGAATCAAATAAAAGATATTTATCATTATTAGAAAGTGGTGTCAGCGGACTATCGGTAGCATTTGATTTACCAACACAGATGGGGTATGATTCAAATGATGATATGTCTTATGGGGAAATAGGTAAGTCCGGAGTACCTATTTCAACTCCTGAAGATATTGAGTCTTTGTTTAATCAAATTGATTTAGAGAAAGTTTCTGTATCTATGACCATTAACTCTACTGCATCAATATTATTAGCATTTTATATATCCTTAGCTAAAAAAAGAGGATATTCTCTAGAAAAATTAAGAGGTACGCTTCAAAATGATATACTAAAAGAGTATATTGCAAGAGGAACATATATATTCCCCATTAACCACTCCCTGCGATTAACAACTGACATATTTGAGTACTGTCAACAAAATTTACCGAACTGGAATTCTATATCTGTATCAGGCTATCATATAAGGGAAGCTGGAAGCACAGCAGTACAAGAGCTCGCTTTCACGTTTGCCAATGCTATTACTTATTTAGAGGCTGCCAAGACAGCAGGAATTGATATTGAAAAACTAACGACTCAGATATCATTCTTTTTTAATTCTCATAGAAATTTCTTTGAAGAAATTGCAAAATTTAGAGCAGCAAGAGAGATATGGGCTCATATTGTTCGGGATCGATTTAAAATAACTAATATCAAATCACAGCTTTGTAGGTTTCATGTACAAACTGCTGGGTCTACTTTAACAGCACAACAGATTGAAAACAATACTCCAAGAACTACCTTGCAAAGTTTAGCTGCTGTATTGGGTGGGGCTCAATCAATCCATACTAACGGTAAAGATGAAGCATTAAGCCTTCCATCTGAAAAAAATGCTTTGTCAGCACTAAGAATACAACAAGTCATAGCGTACGAAAGTGGTATTCCAGAATTTATTGATCCTGTTGGAGATAGTTCGTTAATAGATAGTATGACGAAAGATATGGCAGAACAAGTAAATGCCAAGATTGATGACATGTTAGCAAAAGGTGGTGTTGAAAAACTCATTCAAAATGGAACTATTCAAAATGAAATCTCAGAATCATCTATAAAATTTCAAAACGATTTAGATGATAAAAAAGCTATTGTAATAGGAGTGAACAAATTTATAAGTAAAGACCAAATCGAAGAAAAAAATAAACCACAACTAGCAGAAGATAGATTAGCAATAATTGAAAACTTTAAATCGTCTCGTAATGAAAAAAATGCTGCTAATGCTCTTGCATTGCTCAAAGAAAAAGCAAAAACTAATGAAAATTTAATGCCATATATTATTGAGTGCAGTGACCATCAATGCACACTAGGAGAAATATCGTCTTCTTTAAAGAAAATATTTGGAGAATATTCCTTGTGATTATAAAAAAAATAAGGAACATTATATAAAAAAATTAATAATATTAATGTAGATAAATTGAAAAATGAGGAAGAAAATGAGAAATAATAAATTTGTGTTACTGTTGGGTGCTTTATTAATTATAAATTGCTCAGGAACTATACCAAATGTTGGAAATGAAGTTGCTGTACAAGAAACACCAGATAGAGGAGAAGAAGTCGTTAAACAAGAAGTTTCCGTAGAAACTTTTACCATTCAAGAACCTGAATCACCTCCATTACCAGTAACCATATTCGAACCATATATGATTAAAAGAGGTGACTATCTAATTAAAATTGCTTCTAGAGAATACGGTGATTCTTCTATGTGGAGAGAAATATATGAATGGAATAAGCAAGAGATTGGCCCTAATCCAGATAGAATATATCCTTATAATTTTTTATCTCTAAAAAGAGACGCAGCACAAGCAAAAAATTGTGAATTAGAATTTTTTGAATACACAATTCAATCAGGTGATACTGCATGGAGTTTAGCTGAAAAAATATATAATGATGAATTGGCATGGGTTATCATTTATATGGATAATGCCGATATTATTAAAAATAATAACGGTGTATTGCAGCCAGGCGCTACTTTTCAGATGAGAAAAAAACTAGATCCTTGCAGCTAGATTATAAAAGCATATCTTTTAATACAAAATGGATTTTAAGTGGCTCAAATTCTATTATTTATAAGGAATCTATAAATTCTACCTTAAACATTGCTCTTGATAAAAAATATCAGATAAATGATGCTAGAAAAGTTGTAATCACTGATAATCAAATCAGCGGTAAAGGTACTCATGGTAAACAGTGGATTTCTACTCCATATAAAGATTTAACTTTTAGTCTTATACTGGGTAAAGATAACCATTTTGGACAAAAACTTATTAATAAATGCTGTCTTGCTATGATACATATTTTATCTCTATATGGTATCAAAGGAAAAGTAAAATATCCAAATGATATATATGTAAATAATAAGAAAATAGTCGGAATGCTATTATCTAATATTCAAACTAGCGGATCAGAAAATATCATATATCAGGCGCTAAGCATTGGAATGAATGTTAACTCTATTATCGATATTAAAACAATTGATAAGGAAGCACAGGTGAGTAGTACTTCAATGTTTTTAGAGCTAAAAGAAGAAGTGAATCGAGAAAAATTATTAAAATTAATTATTGAAAGTATTGATCCTGTTATTCAAAAGCTGGCTCACCAGTAATTTTTTGCCCAATGATAAGCGTATGAATTTCATTTGTACCCTCATAGGTATACACTGTTTCTAAGTTCATCATGTGTCGCATTACTGAATAATCATCCATAATACCATTTGCGCCTAAAATTTCTCTAGCTAATCTAGCACAATCTCGAGCAATGGCTACATTATTTTTCTTACCTAGAGATATATGCGAAAAATTCAATTGATTATTATCTTTTAACTTCCCTAATTGAAGAGCAAGTAATTGTGCTTTTGTAATTTCTTGAATCATATGAGCTAATTTTTGCTGCGTTAATTGAAAACCAGCAATTGGCTTAGAAAATTGCTTTCGTTCCTTACTATAGTTTAAAGCAACTTCATAACAATCTACTGCAGCACCAATCGTCCCCCATGCAATTGAGTATCGAGCTTGACTTAAACAAGATAAAGGCCCTTTTAATCCTTCGATCCCTGGTAATCTATTACTATCTGGAATACGTACATCCTTCATAAATAGCTCTGAAGTGATTGATGCTCTCAAACTCATTTTCCCATGAATATCAGAGCTACTAAAACCTTTTGTACCTTTTTCTATTAAGAATCCTCTAACTATACCTTCTTCATCTTTAGCCCAAACCACTGCTACGTCTGCGATTGATCCATTAGTAATCCACATCTTTGAGCCATTGATAACCCAATCATCTCCATCTCGTTTTGCTCTTGTAAGCATTCCTCCTGGATCTGAACCATGATTAGATTCTGTAAGTCCAAAACATCCTACAGCTTTACCAGCAGATAATTGTGGCAACCATTTCTTTTTTTGTTCTTCTGTACCATATTGATAAATAGGGTACATAACAAGACCTCCTTGAACACTACAAACAGAACGTAGCCCAGAATCTCCTTTTTCTAATTCATGCATGATTAAACCATAAGCTGTACTACTAATCTCACTTCCACCGCATTCTTTAGGAAGGGTTGCACCAAAAAATCCTAGTTCTCCCATTTTTGGGATTAAATCAAGAGGGAAAGATCCTTTTTTATAATATTCGTTTACAATAGGATTAAATTCTTCTGTAACAAACTGATTTGCCGTTTTTTGAATTAATAACTCTTCATCAGTTAATAAGGAAGTGATATTACAGAAATCTGGGCCAATATATTTCATTTATGTATTTCCATTTTTTAAAATCTTATCTTCCATGTCTAATATAATAGGTCTGTAACGCTATTAAATAATATAGAATTTGTAGCAATTATAGGGTCTGTAACAAGGGTTTTCTTTTGATTATAAATAATATTTTTATCATTAATGGTTTTTACTAATCCACCCGCCTCTCTTACAATACAGTCCCCTGCACAAATATCCCATTCATTTTTTGGTGCAATTGTAGAAAAAATATCATATTTATTAGCTCCAACCAATCCTAGTTTATAAGCAACACTGCCAATGGGCTCTATTGAACCAAAATTATCACTATATTTTTCCCAAAGTTTTTTCTTATACTCAGACCTACTAACAGTAATAGAGGCTTCTTTGAGTTGTTCTTTTTTGGATATATTAATATTTGATCCATTAAAAGAAGCTCCCTTATCCTTCTGGGCAGAAAACATTTCTTCTGTATAGGGATTATAAATAATACCCACTACAGGATAACCGTCTTCTACTAATGCAATACTTACTGAGAAATGTGGCACTCCTTCAATAAACTCCTTAGTACCATCTAAAGGGTCTACAATCCACACACGGGATTTATTTAATCGTTCCTTCGTATCTACAGTTTCCTCTGATAACCATCCATCATCCGGAAATTCTCCTCCAATAAAATCTAATAAATACTGATCTGCCTCATAGTCAGCAATGGTCACTGGATTATTAAGGCTTTTGTATTTTACCTGCTTGTTGGAGTCAGAAAAATATTTCATTAAGATTTTTCCAGCATTTCTTGCTGCTACTTTTCCTGCGATCAATTCTTCACTAAACATAATTAATGAGATTATATGTATTTTAAATTTAAAAATCGCTAAATTACTTGTGAAATTGAGGATAGAAATTAAAAACTAACTATTTTTTTTATTTTTATAATTTTAAACTAATAAATTTTTTTATACCTAGTATTCTCTCCTCTATTTCATAGAACATTAAACTATATGCTATATATAAATATATATTTAGCTATAATGAAAGTAAGGCTTTTATGAAAAAAGAAATTTACATCAGTAAAGGTGTAGGAGAGACAAGGATAGCTGTCAAAGAAAATGGTAAACTTGCCGAACTCCATGTTGATAAAGAATCTAAGGAAAGAACTGTTGGTAATATCTATAAAGGTGTTGTTGAAAATGTGATTCCTGGAATGCAAGCTGCATTTGTTAATATAGGTGAAGGGAATAATGCATTCTTACCATTCTCTGAAATTTCAGACCCTGAATTAATTGCAGATCGCAAACCTAAATCTAAAAATTCAAAAGAAATCAATGTTATATTGTCTCCTGGGCAAGAAATTATTGTTCAAGTAGTTAAGGAGCCCTTTGATAACAAGGGCGCTAGAGTTACTACAGACCTTTCAATTGCGGGGCGTTTTATTGTATTAATACCTAAATCAAAATATGTAGGGGTATCAAAAAAAATGCAAGATCGTTATGAACGCAGAAGATTGAAAAAAATTGCATTTGATATGAAAAAACATGGTTTAGGAATTATTATTCGTACCGTAGCTGAGGGAAAAACTGATCAACAGATTCAAAATGATTATGCAAATCTAGAGCAAAAATATATCGAGCTAATGAAATTAGCAGAAAAAAGTGATGCTCCAGCAGTAATCCACAATGATTTAGAAATGACGTCGAGCGTATTAAGAGATTTAATCAGTGATAAAGTTGAAAAAATTGTTGTTGATTCTAAAGACGATTACAAAAAAATACAAAAAATGATTAAAGAAGACGCTCTTGATACTGGAGACTCTTTAGAGCATTATCGTAAAAGAATACCACTGTTTAAAGAAACAGGCATTGATAATGATATGAGTAAGCTATTGAGAAAGAAAGCATGGTTAAAAAGTGGAGCATATCTGATCATAGAAAGAACTGAAGCTATGGTGGTTGTAGATGTGAATAGCGGAAAGTTTGTCGGTAAAAAAGCGCATGAAGACAATTCTCTAAAAATTAATTTAGAAGCAGCAAAAGAAGTGGCAGCACAATTAAGATTGAGGCATTTGTCAGGATTAATTTTAATTGACTTTATTGATATGGTATCTGCAGAGAATAGAAAAAAAGTATATCTTGAAATGAAGAAAGAATTGAAAAAAGATAGAGCAAAAGTAGCTGTATCAGAAATTTCTGAATTCGGGGTACTTGAAATGACCAGAGAAAGAACTGGTTTAAGCATCATTGACTCTCTAACTGAGCGCTGCGATAGCTGTAGTGGCGATGGAAGAATTATATCAAAAGACACCCTTTTAACTAGAATTGATTATTGGCTACGTGATTATAAACAAAAGAATAAAGATCTTAGATTAAAACTATATCTTAATCCTGAAATTTCTCATTATTTAAAAGAGGAGAAAAAAAGAGATTATATCAGTTTAATGTGGAAGAATTTTGTATATCTCAAGGTCATTGATGATCTTTCGATGGGGAAAAATGTATTTCGCTTTACAAGGATGTCAGATTCCATAGATATAACTCATGAAATAGGTGCTTGATAACCAATAAATTAGCTATTAAGTTCCCAAGCTATGTTTGCAATTGTAGAAATATATGGAAAACAGTATAAAGTCGCTAAAGGCGATACTCTCTTAGTAGATTCTAAGATAGATATTGCAGTAGGAAAGACTTTAAAATTTGATAATGTGAAAGCAGTATCAGACAAAGATACTAATATCTTTAATCCTAAAGAATTAGACTCATACAAAGTTAGCGCTAAAGTGCTTGAGCATAAAAGAGCTAGCAAAGTCACTATTATAAAAAAGAAAAGAAGAAAAGGTTATCAAAGAAAAAATGGTCACCGACAAGATTTAACTATGCTTGAAATCCAATCAATTACTAGATTAAAAGCAAAAGCAGCAGCAAAAACTACTAAAAAAACTGCACCAAAAAAGAAAACAGTAGCTAAGAAAAAAGTTGCTGAAAAGAAAAAATAAAAGGTAGGGACTCATGGCTCATAAAAAAGGACAAGGTAGTTCAAGGAACGGAAGAGACTCTAATGCACAAAGATTAGGTGTAAAAATGTCTGATGGACAATTAATCCTATCCGGTGGCATTATTATTAGACAAAGAGGTACTAAGGTACATCCTGGACGAAACGTTAAAAAAGGAAATGATGATACCTTGTTTGCGACCTCACCTGGCCTAGTAAAATTTAGTAAAAAAGGTAAGACAACCTTTGTTAGCGTAATTGAACAAAATTAAAAATGGCTAGACCAAAAATAGCATTAATCGGAGGTGGTCAAGTCGGTGGTAATATTGCTCTACTCTCTGCTCAAAAAGAATTAGGTGATATTGTTATTATCGATATTCCTCAAGCTGAAAATTTTATCAAAGGAAAAGCTTTAGATATATCTCAACTTCTTCCACATGATGGTTATGATGTTAAACTAAGTGGTTCATCAGATTTTTCAGAAATTACAGACTCGGATGTTGTTGTCATTACTGCAGGGTTTCCAAGACAACCAGGAATGAATCGCGAAGATTTATTAAAGAAAAATTTAGATATTATGACAAATGTTGCAGAGCAAGTAAAACTACATGCTCCTAATGCTTTTGTTATAGTTGTTTCAAATCCTTTGGATGCGATGGTATATGCTTTTTATAAAGTATCTGGCTTTGCTAAAAACAAAGTAGTCGGTATGGCTGGAGCACTTGATAGTGCTAGGTTCAGATCATTTATTGCAGAAGCAACCAATCTTTCTTCTCAGGACGTTGCTTGTATAGTCCTTGGTGGACATGGAGATACAATGGTTCCTGTAAGTCGTTTAGCAACTGTTGGAGGTGTTCCATTAACATCATTATTAGATGCTGACACAATTAAAGCAATTGAAGATAGAACTCGCTTTGGCGGTGGAGAATTAGTTAAGCTATTTGGAAAAGGATCGGCGTTTTATGCTCCTGCTCAATCTGCAGTAGAAATGATTGAAAGTTTTGTGAAAGATAAAAAGAGAGTAATCCCTTGCGCATCATTGTGTGAAGGTGAATTTGATGTAGGTGGATACTTTATCGGTGTTCCAACTGTAATTGGCGCTGATGGTGTTGAGAATATTTTAACATTTGATTTAAATGATGACGAGAAAAATGCTCTCGACAATACTCTTACTGAAGTAAAAAAGACAGTTCAAGAAACTGGATTATAAAACATTTGAAGAATCTATATTTTTTCTTTTTTTCATTATTAATTTCATCTACTATTATTGCTCAATCTGGGTTTATTACTGAAGAAACCACTAAAGCTTCTTTTAAAATAGGTTCTATGGAATCTTCTGTTCATAAATATTTTTCTGAGGATACTTACTATTCCAAAATGGATTTTTCTTTTCAGGGAAAAGGGCTTGCGCGAGTGATGAGTAGAGATGTAAAAAGTGGGACTATTATTTCATTTAAAGATTCTACTATTATAAAAATAGATCATAAAAAAAATCGTTTTACTAAAAAACAATTATCTGAAGTTCTAGAAGAGATAGAATCTGAGCCAGAGAATGAATCTGAAAATCAAGAAGATGGAGACTCCGATGAAGACAATTTTACTCCGATAGTATCAGATACCGTAGAAATGGTTAATGGTTTTGAATCATATAAGATAACATTAAGCGAAGATGATGGTAAACAGTACATATGGGTTACAAGCACAACTCGACAATCGAAGATTGTCAAATCTATGCAAAGCAAGATTGATGAGTTTGAAAGAAACTGGATAAATTTTGATGGTGATTTTTCAGAAATAGGAATCGATCAAGACGTAATCGTTGTTAAAGCAGTATTTAGCGATGAAGATGGTAGCTTTGAATATAATCTCAAAGTATATACCCCTATAGATTCTCTCCCAAATATATTCGATATTCCTGAAGATTATAAAAAGGTTAAAAAATTAAAAATGTTTTAAGATTTATTCTTTTTTAACTGCTTTACAATATCTTTATACATCAACTCTTCTCTCTTGTAAGGTCTAGGTAAATCAATTGCTATTTTAAATAAGGATAATGTCTTATCTGGTCTATCAAGCTTATTATAAGTCTTTCCTAGCCAATAATAAGTACCAATATAATCGGGTTCTAACTCTAGGCTTTTGTTCAGAAAATACTCTGCCATTTCAAAAGAACCTTTTGGAGGTTCTTCGAAGATAATTGTAGCCAAGCTTCTCGATAATGGACTAATATCAGCAAGCCGATAATGCCATTGTCCCATTATATTATAGCAAAAAGGGTCATTGGGAAGTTTTTCAATAGCCTGTAGGCAATGAAATTGAATAATCTTAGAACTTTCAATCTGTTTTCTAATACTTTGGTTTTCAACACTCTTGCCATATGAAACAGCGTACCATTTATGGACTTCTGCATTAGTAGAGTCAATTGACATAGCTTCAACAATATATGATAATGCCTTATCCATATTTAATTTTTCTACTTTTTTATCATTAGTCTCTTCTGATAAAAAATGGTGTGCTGCTGATAGTCGCACTAATACCTCTATATTTTTTGGGAATGTATTGTTTAATCGTTGAAGAGGGATAATTGTTTGCTGAAATGACAAATTATCTAGATTAATATCAATTTCACTAAAGTCTTGAGCATGTAGAGGATAAATTATGAAAAAAAGAAAAACTAGTTTAGTAATTTTACTCAAAATATCAATCAGGGATAAAATGACATAAATACTGGTTGATGATCTGATATTCTATCAGCTACAGTTGTCGCAGCAGTGTTCGTTTCTGTTGGCGTAGCAATAACACCCATTGTCGTGGTAGCATCATACTGAAATAGAGGTTGATTAATTATTATATGATCAAAATGTGCTGGTGAATATGAGCTTGTCCAACCTTGCCATGAATACCCACTACTTGGACCAGTAAGAATGTCTTGATCAACCATAGAAAAATGTGTAGACGAAGAAATAGTAGGATCAGTAAACGGACTAATTGTTGGATTAGTAATTGATTGAGATCCTACATTGTTAAAATCACCTACAATAATAACATTGTCTGATGCTCTATTATTAATCACATAATCTGTTAATAATAAGCTAGCATGATATCTTCTAGTAGTTTCATCTGAAGCATCAGTGCTGTCATAGGTATCATCTCCGCAACACTTATAGTGTATATCAATCACATATAGATCCATTGATTTTGTACCATCTGTCCATGTAATATAATTTTCCATTGGTGGACGACTAGCAAATTGATATTGTGCATTATTTTCATAATCTGAGTCACCATCATTACTATTTGGAGTATCTGACCAGAGTTCATTTTTAGAATTGAAAGTAACTGTACTAGTTTTATATACTAAAGCAAATCCTAAATTTCCAGATTCTTCATCTACTACATAAGAATAATCATTCATTGAGTTTACCATGTTAATTAATTCGGATTCGCTGGAAATTTCTTGAAATAAGTAGATATCAGCATTCCATGCCTCCAAAAGACTTTGAACATAGCTCTTTGTGGTACTATGTTGTGGAAATTGTCGAATATTCCATGTAACAATTTCTATTTGACTGGGTTGATCCAGATTAGTTGCATTAGGGAATTCATAAGGATTGGTTTCATTTCCATCGCCTGGGTCAGTTTCAGTAGGAGATGAACCACCGCCACCACAAGCAACTAGTATCAATAAAAGAATAAATAGTTTATTAATTATGTGAGCCATAGATATAATTTACTAATAAAGTTCCTACTTGTCCCAAGCTTTGTGGTGAACAATTATTTGGGGTGTCAGATTGGGTATGCCAATAATTATAGAACATATTCGGATATTGAAAATCAATAATATTAATAGCTGGTATTTGTGCTATCTCCCATAACGGGACATGGTCATCATAGATTTCGTTTTCAATTGTCTTTTTAAAGGCGCGCAATGACAAATCATCTGCTAAACTCCAGATTTCTTTTACTTTGTCGGGAGCAATGCTATATGAAATTCTTTCAATAGGGATGGTTAAATTTTTATCTCCTACCATATCTACTATAATTGCAAAATCTGGTTTTATAATAGGTAGATTTTCAGCAAAAAATTTTGCTCCCAAGGCAAAGGTATTCGGCTGACCAGGATTTCCTCCATCTTCTGCATCAAAAAATATAACATCAATACCAATTTTTGGATTGTTTACTGAAAAAATATTACATAATTCCATAAGAACTGCTGTGCCACTTGCTCCATCATTTGCTCCAAGAACTGGGATACTCTGATTGTCTACAGATTCATCCTGATCAGAAAAAGATCTAGTGTCCCAGTGTGCTCCAAGTAGTAATCGATATTCTGCTTCTTCATTAAACTGAATAATAAAATTTTTACCATCTCTTTCTATATTGGTAATTGGTTCCGTATAAACAAACTCTTGAATAATGAGCTTCCCAGATAAATCGCTTAAAAAATCTTTCAAGTAATTACTAAAATCTGTATGACCAGCAGAACCAGGATTCCTTGGACCAAATTCACATTGTTTTTCTAGATATGTAAACGCTTGATTAGAATCAAAATTAGGTATATCAACAGATTTTGTAGGTGTAGTATTACAGCTAACCAAAAATAAAATTAAAAATAGTATTCTTTTCATCTTACCCTCTAATTGCGACATTTAGATTTACTCCAAAATCACGATCAATTCTACGCCCTGTTAATCTAGTATCATTTTCACGATATTCATAAAATAAGCTACCAGTAACATTATCTGTTAATGCATAGGTTATTCGCAATACGCTCTTTTGCGTGTTAGTAAAGTTTTGCTCAACAAAATTGATTTTATCTTTCGAGCCTTCTTCTTTTTTCTGACTAATATCAAAATTCAAAGTAATATTCATATTATTTTTTAAATATACATTTCTCTCTGTAAATGGTAATGAAAATCTAATTCCTTTAGAAAAATTATAGGTTATACTAGCTAGAATACTATTATCAGAAATATAGGTTAGCCCATTAGCAACTTCATCTAGAGTATGAGTAATATTTGTTCTAATGTTTGTTGATATTCCATTTTTAAAAGAAGTGGTAATTCCTAACAAGGGTGTAAAGCTACGAGAAGTTCGTGAAAACTGTCTATTATCATTATTATCATTTGCAAATGATGAGATGCTGAACAAGTCAATTGCACCAACGTTATCATCGCTAAATTTCCAAGATAAGTTTTCTTTTCCACTAAAAGCATGCTCAAGAGATAATGACTGAACATAAGGAGAGATAAATTTAATTTTTTCTAAACCTCCTATACGTAAAGACCAATTCGAAAAAGGTATCCCATCAGATAAATGTTTACCATAAGCAAGGTAGTCTCTACTAGTAGATCTAGTATCTATACTATACCCATTAATATTGGATGAAATACTTTCAGAAAATGAGAAATTTAAAGATGTGCCTGGATTAAAACGAATTCCAGTTCTAATCGATAAGGATTTTTTAATATCTTCTGCTCCTGTATTGAGTCCTACTTCTGGTGCATTTTCTAATCCATGGCTACCACTCAATCCAAATCGATAACTCAAGGGAACATCACCGCTAATACCATTGGAAGTTCTATTGGTAGTGGTATTGATAGCGACACTTAAAGGTTCTATTTTTTTTGACATTTGATATATTTTTTCCATTAATAAACTATTTTCAAGTTTTCTTTTTTCTTTTTTCTTGGATGACTCATCTAGTGAAAGCTCTTTATCCTCTTTGGTATCTTCAGCTTCAACATCTTTTTTTCTTGATAAGCCTGATTCAGATCTAGATCTAGTATTAGTTGGGGTGATTATATTTCTTTTAGATGCTGGCGTATAAAATGTTTCAATAATTTCAGTGCCAGATAGTGAAAAATTAATTCCAGTATTCTTTACTGCAGCTATATTGGCACCATCAATTACGCTCGATAATGGTTTGTTCCATGCATAGCTTGTATTATATGTAAAATTTGGTTTAATCCAACTCAGCCATTGTGGATTAAAAGTAGATCCTAAAGATTCAGTGTGATTTGTTACTTTTCCTATTTTTAAATTATCCAGTACTGCATCTCTATACTCTGACATATCACTTTTAATATTCTTATTATAGGTAAACTGTGCATTATCAAAAACTTTATAATTAATACTAAACTTCCTATCTAAGCCTAAATTAAAATCATCAATTAGGTCTGTATTTGATCTTGATTCCTTTTCAATTAAATTGCGATTTACTCTAAATCCTGTAGCAAAAGATGTCGGAGTATAGAAAAACTTTGTCTCACTAATTTTTCCCCCTATAAATGGTACTTTAGACATCCATTTAAAAGCTTCAATATAATTATCACTAGGGAATCTTAAATTATAGTCAAGATTAGTGGTTAATCGCTTAGTGTCTACTGATTTCATGATTTCATTGGATTTGTTTTGATTAGATGCATTAAATGATACGCTAAGATTATCAAGAGTATATTTAATAAAAGGATTCTCTGATTTAATTTGTTTTGAAATCTTACCATTCAAACTAACTGTAGATGACTTCACTAAGATGGAATCTGGAGTGGCTCCATTCGTTCTAATATCAGTACCTGGGAAAAATTTTGGAGCATTATTCTGCATATTATATGTCATATTCATCGGAAATGTGATTCCAAATTTCTGAGGAAACAAACTGCCTAATTGCATATTGTTAGTAAATATTAGATTTTCAGTAGTAGTATTTGTTCCGATCCTTTCTTGCAGAATATGAAAATCAGCATCTTTTTTACTATACGATATGGAACTCTTGTTAAAGTCTGATAAATTGAATTCAGATTTTAATCTTACGGCCATTCCTTGTTCTTTTTTGACTCCACTCAATCGGAGTTCATCTAACCAAATTTCCCCTGTAATTGGATGATTCGAATTATTCTCAACTCCAACAACGAAATACTGCAATCTAGAGAGTGAAGGATTACCTACAATCTCAATTTTTTTATATTCTTGATTACTATCATCAATAAATTGGTACCGTTTATAATCCAATGAATCAGTAAATGTATCATTAGCATTAATTTTTTCAATAGAATTTTCATCCATATTTTTTAGACTGGTCAACCAACCAAGATCAAGATCTACTGCATTTCTGTTTTGATCTTCATCCCAACTATCATATACTGGTTTAGTTAATTTATAATATTCATCTCCAGTCCCAAATTGTATAAAAAATCTTAAATCAGTATTATCTTCGGACGCATTAGGACTGTCACCATAAACAAACATTTTCATTTGATCGTATATTAAAAAACTTTGTCCTTTTTTAGATGTCATAGATGATAAAATTTTCTTTGCTGCTCCTTTAATATTCGGATTTAGATTATCGAACTTTAGAACTAAAGACTGCTCTTTAGATCGTATTTTATTGATTTGATCATACTCTCCAAAAACACCTTTAGGAGGTATATAGTTAGGATTATCTTCATCATTGACTACCGTCACTAAAAATGTACTGTCTTGAACCGCATAGTCTTCTTGATCAACAAATGATGTGCCCATTTCTTCCCATGCATTTCCTACAAGTTCCATTTTAGCAATTTCTATCTGAGAAGGTTTATCAATGCCCGAGACTACAAGTCTGACATGTTTAATCTCGCTTAGCGAAATATCTTGTACTTTAGAAAAATGACTCAGAGGGATTCTTATCAATTTCCAGCCCGTCTCTAGGCCATTAACAATAGTAGACCCAGCAACATACGTGCTATCATCTAAAGAAATAGTCTTAGTAAAATAATCATTAGATCTGTCTAGAAAGCCTGATTGATCTAGGTCTTCACTGTCAGGATATTTACCTCCTGCTTGAATCTTATCCCCGGTACCGTTTCCTTCTGTACCATTGACTTTGGTATAGTCTGAGCTTCCTTCGCTATAATCCCAATTATCATTATTCGGATCATTGACATCAACATCAGAGGAAGCATTAATAATTGTTATTTCTCCGTTAGATAAATAATCTTGATAGCTTAATCCATCTTCTGTACTTAAACAATTTCCCCAACCATCTTCGAAATTATCAAAACAACCATCAAGTCCTGTATCTTCACTATCTTCTAAAAATCCATTACCAAGTGCCAATCCAGCATCTGGAACGTCTTCATTATTCAGGGAACCGTCACCATTATAGTCTTCACTAATTTTACCTAAGTCTACCGTTAAATTTCCTTCATCTCCACGCAACCAAATTTCGAAGAATCTACTTCTAGTCTGATCATAATCTCCTATGAACATAGGAGTAATAATGCCAGCCCATACTGAATCTGGGTCTACGCTTTCTTGATATTCTTTTGGTTCAAAGTTTAAGACTAGAATATCTGTTGTAAGATTTTGAGCTCTTTGTGATGTAGAGACATTAGGCCAAATATTATTTGTTAATACTTGAGAATAAGGATTATACCAATACATTCTAGCTCGATTTCTTTGATTAAAGGGCTGATCAGTATCAAGATTTAATGGAGCAGAAGAAATATTCCAAAATCTTCGCAAGATTGATGGGCTAGTAACTCGTTTTGAACCTTCAAAATCATCAATATATGCTACTCCATCACTATCACCAGTAGCAGCATTAGATATAGAGTTAGGGTTAGGTAATACTTGTGCAATTTCTCCTTCTAAAGTAAATCTAGATAATTTTTCAGCATTGAACATATCAAGTTTGTTTAACGACGCAGATAAATTGTCTAAATCTTTTTCATAACGACCATTAATATCCCAAATGAAATTTTGAATTGGTTCAAAACCTACTTCTACTTTTTTATTAACTATATCTTGATTGTAATAAAGAGCTGTCATTCCTAAAAATGAATTTTCATCAAAATCCATTTGTGCTCGAGAACCAACCATAATTTTTCTATCAAATGTCACTAAATCATGTTTATCATATACAATTTCTAAATCGCTATTCGGATCAATATTCCCTGTCAGCATAATCATACCAGAGAAATAATCAATCTGATAATCTTGACCTCTTTCTAGTTTTTCACCATTAGAATAAATCTCTTCACTGCCCTCTACTAATGTAAAACCTAAGTTAATAGTAGATTTTGGGTTTGTATAATCTGCAGCAATTGTAAAACGAGAATCACCTGTATATTCTGTACGATTAGTACTGGTATACATTTTCCCCTGTTGTAATAAAGGATCTAATGTACTGTTATCATTCCCACCATCTAAGTTATTACTTGAGACAAAAGGTAATAAGACAGGTAAATGCACTTCTCCAGTCTTCAGATTAACAATATTGGGATTATTAAAATCAATAACTTCATCAGGTGAAAGTGCTCCAGATTGATTAAGGTCATCTAAGCCAAATAAATTTAAAAAGGTAGTGCCGGCGCTAGTTCTGTCGCTAACAGGAGTAGAAAAATTATCTAAAATTTTCACTTGCAAACTGGTTTGATCAATATTAGTTGCTCCAAGAGAATATACATTTTTAAACATCAGATCCCATGTTGGATGATTTGGATGCGATGATTGTGCTTTTAACATTTTTAATACTAGGGCTGTATTACCATCGTCTCCAATATTAGCTCCAATTTTTAGAACAATCGCTCCTGTTGTTCTATCTGCTAGTTCAAAATGTGCTCCTATAATTTCATTTTGAAGAGTATTCTGCATTCTTATAAAACCTAAATCTTCATTAATTGCATAGTCAGATCCTCGCTCTAGCTTAATAAATGCACCTTCTTTACTGCTATCGTTATAAAAACTAGTATCATTCGGATCAATATATGCTGTACCGGGATCTGCTTGCGGATTATTAGATGCGTCAATTTTATAGAGTTCAAAATTTTTAATTACCAAATTACCAATATTATGTAATCCATTATTGAGTGGATAATAAGAGGGTACATTAACTTGGAATCCGCTATCTGATATAATATCGGTAGAACCATTTCTAAACCACTCATGGATAAAGAAATATAAATTTTTTCTGTAGTCATAATCTTGTATTTGGTTAGTTCTTACTTCAGAAGTACCTTTATATTTTTCAGACTGCTTTTTAGTTCTTTCTAAAGATGCTATACTGGTAATATTAAGTGGTCCTAATTGTGTAAGAGATTTAATCCCAAATAGCCCCTTATTTTGACCCGAGAATGTCACAAACTCAGAAGAAGGTAATGTCAATGAAATATTTCCTATCTCAAGTTTTTGTAAAATATCATCTTCATCTCCAGCATAATCAACACGGATAGTATTTTCCCAGTCAAAATCTCTTTCTGAATTTTGGTCTAAGGATATGGTAATTTTTTCACCAACCTTTCCTTGAACATTTAATTGCTGTTTTTGGTCAAATTTAAAATTTGTTTTTTCCTGTTCTTTATAAGACGATCTGACAAGTTCTTGGTCTTGATTAACTAATTTACCAGAAAGATTAATATTACCTTGTACTCTCAGGGATGCTCTTCCAAGTGCTCCTAAATCAAAATCAGCAACTTCTAAGTATCTGCCTTTATTGCTAGAAAGCGTTGTATCTGAAGCTGACAAGCTAAAAGGTTCACTAAAATTATATCTTTGATTGTTGATATATAAGTCTCTTAGATAATTATCTAAAGAAGAGATATAGGGAATTAAATTCTGATGACTTAAGATAGATTCGCTAATTGATATAAGATTAGAATCAAGATCTAGTTGCACATTATACTCAGTCAAAGATTTTGTATTTTTAAAAATTCCAATCGGATAATTAGAAAAATCATTTAAGCAGAAATTAACTGATTGTTTCTTAAAAAAAGGATTAGTGACAATGCTATTTTTTTCTGAATTCTCAAATCCTAAGATTGGAGACAAAAATAAAATAATAGTGACTAGATAAATTTTACGCATACATTAATTGTTGTATTTTATTTGCAAACTTACGGATTGCTATTGCACGATGGCTGATTTGATTTTTTTCTTCTAAATCCATATTCCCTAAAGATATATTTTGTTTGGAGGCATAAAAAATAGGATCATAACCGAATCCTAAATTTCCTTGTCTCTGTTCTAGTATTCTACCTTCTAAACATCCTTCTACAAAAAAATCATTTTCTCCATCAACATAAGTAACCACCGTTTTAAATCTGGCTGTTCTTTCTTTGAAAGGAACACCTTTCATGTTTTTTAAAAGCTTATCCATATTTTCTTCATATGTAGCATTTTCTCCTGCATATCTCGCAGTATAAATTCCAGGATCTCCCATTAAATAATCAACCTCTAAAACAGTATCATCTGCCATAGATGGGATCTTAGTATGATTAAATGCTACCCTCGATTTAATAAACGAATTTTCGACGATGGAAGTTCCATCTTCTTTTATATCTCCTATCTCTGGAAAATCACTTAATGAATAAACCTTATCAAAAAAAGGTTGAATTATTGTAATAATTTCAGATATTTTGTGCTGATTTGATGAAGAAATAATAATATTTTTCATTTCTAAAACTAATAAATATTTATGTGTTTTTTAAATAACTTATAATGTGTAGTTTTTTAAACTTTTTTATAAGGCTCGATAGCTCAGTTGGTAGAGCAGAGGACTGAAAATCCTTGTGTCGGGGGTTCAATTCCCTCTCGAGCCACTTTTCAACGAGGAACAGTAAAGCGATTATATACAAATAATATTTTTAGTATTTATTCTATCATTTCCAAGAAAACCTAAAGTGTAAATATAGAAATCTTATACATCCTTATATTTATTAAACTTCAATTAAACAAAAACTTTAGATTTCAGATTATTCAAGATAACTTTAATCACAAAGAATAATATTAATTTTTATGACTTTTTATATTCATATTTAAGTAATATAAAACAATAAAGGACCCATGATTAAATATATCTTATCTCATACAAATGTCGCCATTAACTACTTTGGTTTTTCAATTGTATGGATTTGTTGTGTTTATAGTGGAGCGCAAGGTGAAATAGCGCTTGCATTAATACCTACTATCATATTTCTATATTTACACTTTATGATTGTTACCGATCATTTAAAGGAAGAGATCCAATTAATCTTAATAGCAATTTTAATGGGGGTAATTGTCGATTCTAGTTTTTCTTTCTTTGGCATTATATCCTACAATGGAAATATAATGTCTATCCCTCATTTTGCTCCAGTATGGATATTATGTATGTGGGCAGGATTTGCAGCACAAATTAATCATGCAATGAATCGTTTAAGAGGCAAATATCTACTAATTGGATTTTATGGCTTACTAGCTCCCCTAGCTTATCTGGGTGGCGAAACAATTAATGCTGTCCTTATTCTCGGTGGAAATATAAACTATACAATCATTAGTATTAGTTGGGCTATGAGTCTTATAATTTTATTTAAAATATCTGCATACTTAATGGCAAAATAACATGATAAAATTTTCTCTATTAGAACAAATAGTTTTAATCTTATTTTTATCTTCCGGCCTATCTTTTTTCCTATATCAACTACTCTTACGTTTAAAAATTGTTTTAAAGGGTAAGTCTGATTTTAGCATTGATCAACTTTCGGATCGATTATTAAGAGTTTTTAACGAAGTCATTTTACATAAAAAAGTTGCAAGTGGAGGAAGAAAATCTGCTGGAATAATGCATGCGTTTGTCATGTATGGATTTATCTTTTTTGGATTAATAACAATTAATCATTTCTTGATGGCATTTGGAATCCACCTCTTTAATGAAACGTTTCGTTTTTGGTATTTTAGATTATTTGGAGGACCATGGGCATTTTTATGTGCATTTGGTATTATGGGGTTAGCCTACCGTAGATTTATTTTAAAGCCAGAAGCTTTGGGTAAATTCTCTGCTACCTCTGGAGTGGTTACTATATTTATTGTGACTCTAATGTTAACATATCTAATTGATGAGCTACATCTACTCAAAAATCCAGTAGCTTTTAAAGTAAATTGGTGGATACACTCAGGAGTTATTGGTGGATTCTTATTTCTAATTCCTAAATCAAAGCATATGCATTTGGTTTTATCCCCCTTTAATATTTTTTTAAGGCCATTTGAAATACCTCATCATCCAGCTATACCGATAGATTTAGAAGCATCCGAAGAAGAACTAGATAATTTGCTATTAGATTTATCAAGACTGAGCAAAGATCAAGCATTAGACATCTTTACATGTGTTGAATGTGGAAGATGTACAGATGTATGTCCTGCAAATAGAGGTGGAGGAATTTTAGATCCAAAATATCATTTTATACTAAATTTAAAACAACCTATGCTGGATTCTGGTGACGTAAATGTAGTTGATAAAATCAATGTAGAGGCAGGATGGGAATGTACAACATGTCAAGCTTGTACAGAGGTATGTCCTGTAGGGAACCATGTAGAAAAAGCCGATGAAATTAGAAGTTTTCAAGTATTAGCTGAAGGAGATGTTCCTCAGGAGTATCAAAAATTATTACGCAACTTACAAGAGACAGGTAATACGGAAGGAGCATCATCAAGCGAGTTGCTCCAACAATTGCCAGCATATACTAGCGATAAAGAATTAGTGCTCTGGTTAGGTTGTTTTGCTAAACATGCTATGGACCCAAATTTTGTAAGCTCTGTAAAGAATTTTACTAAGATTCTAGATTCAGCTGGAGTCACATATGGAGTGCTTAGCAATGAGCAATGTTCTGGAGATCCTGCAAATAAATTAGGCGATAAATTAACATACCAATTATTGATGGATCAAAATGTCGAAGAATTAAACAAGGTCAAAAATGTCACTACTATGTGCCCGCATTGTGTAGTGAACCTTCAAAAAGAATATAGCAAGTATCATGAAATTAAATATGAAGTAAAGCATCATACTCAGGTGATTTCAGAGTTATTAGATCAAGGTAAAATTACTATTAATCCAGGCTCTCTTGAGAGAGTAACTTACCATGATCCTTGTAATCTTTCTAGGACGCTTGATGAAGTTAGTGCTCCAAGAAATGCCATTAAAGCTGCTGCGCCAGATTTTTTTGAATTAGATGAGAATGGAAAAGAAACTTTATGTTGTGGAGCTGGAGGAGCACTGTGGTGGAAGAAAGACAGCGGAGAAGGACGTACTCACTTATTAAGAGCAGAGCAAGTTATTGAGTCTAAAACAGATACAGTGGTAACAGGTTGTAATTTTTGTTATGGTATGATGAATCAAGGCGTTGGCCCACTTACTCCTGCTGGGCAGGAGCCCATCAAAGTAAAAGATGTAGCAGATATTGTTGCAGAGAATCTATCTTAAGTTGGCATATAAATTTTTTTTCCTTAAATTTCAAAATCAATTTAAATAATTTAGATTCATCAATCATAAACAATAAGTGTCAGCTATATGGACTCGTTACTTTGAGAGTTCTTATTGGTTGGCATTTTTTATATGAAGGTGTTTCAAAAATACTCAATCCATATTGGTCTTCAGCTGCTTATTTATTGGATTCGAAATGGATATTTTCAGGATTAGCCGAAACCATTGCATCTAACCCGACCTTATTGACAATATCAGATTTTGTGAATATGTGGGGCTTAACTTTGGTTGGCGTATCCCTTGTTTTAGGTTTATTTAGTCGCTATTCTGCTTTAGTAGGGATGGGATTTGTAATGTTATACTATCTTTTTGCACCTCCTTTTCTTGGTTTAGAATATTCCAGACCCGGAGAGGGCAGTTATATTATTGTAAATAAAAATTTAATTGAGGCCTGTGCTCTGTGGGTAATGTATACATTCCCTACTGGTCATATAATTGGTCTAGATCGATTATTCACCAAGTCAAATTAGAGGAAATGTAGTATGAGTGAAAATAATAAACAGCAAAGTAATGATTTGGACCGTCGAGAATTATTAAAAGGGCTTGCAACTGTACCAGTATTTGGTCTGTTTCTTTCTCAGCTTTGGCGAAAAATACGCAGAGACACATTAAAAAAATCAAATATCCTTTCTGGTTTGGTTCAAGAGAAATCGGCACCGGCCATTATCAAAGGTCTTTCAGATAGTAAACATTTAAATATTGGTATTATTGGTTATGGCGGTCGAGGTGGACACTTGGTTCGTGGTGCGGGGTTTGCCACTACGGGTTGGACTACTACCGTAGCTGAGAATGCACGAAAAAATAAATTGGATAAACAATTTAAAACATTTATGGATCAAGAAGATTTGAATTGCTCACTTGTGGGAGTTTGTGACTTGTTTGATGTACGTGCAGAACAAGGTCTAGATGCTTCTCAAAATGAAGTGCGACCTGGTGGGAAACCAAAAAAAACTGCTACAAGATATCGCCATTATAAAGATCTTTTAGCCAATGATGATATTGATGCTGTAATCATTGCTACTCCAGATCATTGGCATTCCCGCATTACAATCGACGCTGCAAAAGCAGGAAAACATGTTTATTGCGAAAAAGGATTAACCAGAACATTTGAAGAAACAATCAAAGTTTATGATGTTGTAAAAGAAACTGGAATTACATTTCAACTTGGCCATCAGAATAGACAGGTAGAAGCCAATGAGAAAGCAAAACAAATCGTTCAACAAGGCTTATTGGGTACAATAAATCTAGTGGAGTTAACTACAAACCGTAATTCTCCATGGGGAGCTTGGGTTTGGGGTATTCATCCCGAAGGCAATGCTCAAACGATTGATTGGGATACATTCCAAGAGCCAGCGCCTAATAAAATACCATTTGGTGAAGAGGCACTTAAACGATTTTTCCGTTGGCGTTGTTGGTTTGATTATGGTACTGGTCTTTCGGGTGATTTATTATCACATGATTTTGATGCTATCAATCAAATTATGGATTTGGGAATTCCAAAATATTCATCTTCGACAGGGGGAATTTACTTTTACAAAGATGGACGCGATGTTCCAGATGTTTGGAATGCAACTTTTGAATATCCAGATAAAGATTTAACTGTTCTTTATAGTGCATCACTTTCGAGTAATGAAGCGCGTGGGAATCGAATCATGGGCCACGATGCTACTATGCAAATGGGGGGTCAAAGCGGAGGTGGATCTGTGCATGGATTTATTGTAACAGCAGATTCTCAATCAACGCAATACAAAGAACGTCTTGAACAAGGTATTATAAATTCAAAATATCCAATTTACACCTATTCTCCTGGCTCAAAGCAAATCGATGGTGTAACATCCGCAACTTCTAAATACTTTGCGAATAAAGGGCTTCTGTATACTTATAGAGAAGGAAAACGAGTTGACCCAACTCATCTTCATGTTAAAGACTGGCTGGATTCAATTAGAAGTGGAGGACAGCCTAAATGTAATATTGAGATGGCACTTCATGAAGGTGTTACTTGTCATATGGCTACAGAATCATATTTAACTGGTCGAAGAATTGAATGGGACCCAGTCAATCGAAAATTGATTTAATCAGCTATCTTAAGGTGAACAAATGACAATAAATTTCCGTTTAGGAATAATGATGTTTCTTCAATTTTTTGTTTGGGGAGGCTGGTATGTTACTGTCGGAAGTTTTATGAAAGATAATAATATGGAGGCTATCATATCTTGGGCCTATTCCGTCAGTCCTATTGCAGCTATTATATCCCCGTTTTTTCTTGGTTTTGTTGCTGATCGTTATTTTAATGCCGAAAAAATATTAGGAATACTTCATATTTTAAGTGGTTGTTTTTTGCTTTTAACCCCCCTTTTCACATCTAAACCTACGATATTTATTTTAATGTTAGCTATGCACATGATTTGTTATATGCCGACTTTGGGACTTGCTAATTCTATAGCTTTTCGCCATGTTGATAACCAAGAGAAACAATTCCCCCTTATCCGTGTTTTTGGAACATTGGGTTGGATTGTTGTTGGTATTTTGGTAAGTGGGATTTTGCATGCAGATAAGACTGCTACTCCATTTTATATTGCTGGGGCTGCTGGGATATTTTTGGGTTTTTATAGCTTTATTTTGCCTAAAACTCCTCCGCTGTTAGGCAAAGATGCCCTTGTTTCTTTTAAAGATATTATTGGTTTAAATGCTTTGAATAAACTTAAATCAAAATCATTTTTTGTATTTGCATTATCTTCTTTTTTAATTTGCATTCCTTTAGCTGCATATTATAGCTATGCACCCATATTTGTTGGGGATATGAATATTGAAGACGTGGCGGCCAAAATGACACTTGGACAAATGTCTGAAGTACTTTTTATGTTAATCTTACCATTATTATTTGCTCGGTATGGAGTTAAATATATTCTCTTAGGGGGAATGCTTGCTTGGGCTGTTCGATATGTTCTATTTGCAGTATCTGCATCAACAGGAACTATATCATTGGTTTTCTTAGGCATAATCTTCCATGGAATTTGCTATGATTTATTTTTTGTTGCAGGACAAGTTTATGTTGATAAGAAATCAACAGCTGATATAAGAAGTCAAGCACAAGGATTCTTAGTTTTAATCACCTATGGGTTGGGCATGTTTGTTGGAGCTCAAGTTGCTGGCTATATTTATAATTTATTATTAAAGGGCCAAACAGCATTGTCTGTTCAAAGCTGGCAACAGTTTTGGTTAGTTTTTGCTGTTATGACCACTGTGGTAATTGTATATTTCTTTATTGGATTTAAAGATAAGTTGAATTCTAAAGAGTAGTTATAAAATGGGACAAAATAGATTAGGTATTGGCTTTATTGGGGGCGGTTTTATTACCCGCTTTCATATCCAATCTTTAGTTGGAGTACGAGATGCAGATGTGATAGGTATTGTATCTCGCACAAAAGCATCTGCTGAAGAATCAGCCACCCTAGCACGAACCATCGGTGTAGGTAATAATGCAAAAGCGTATGATTCTATTACTGATATGATTGCCGATCCTAATATCCATGCTTTATGGGTATGCTCTCCAAATTTTGCAAGAATCGAAGCATTTGAAGAAATTGCTAGCGCTATATCGTCTGGAAAAGGTGAACTAATTGGGGTAACATGTGAAAAACCTTTGGGTCGAAATGTGGAGGAAGCAAAAAGAGTTTTAGAACTAACTCAAAGTGTAAATCTTTTGGATGGATACCTAGAAAACCAAATTTTTGCTCCTTCTATTGCTCGTGGAAAAGAGATTGTTTGGGCTAGAGGTGCAGCAACCACTGGTCGCCCTTACTTAGCACGGGCAGCTGAAGAGCATAGTGGTCCCCATATGCCATGGTTTTGGGAAGGATCTCTACAAGGTGGTGGTGTTTTAAATGATATGATGTGCCATTCTGTTGAAGAAGCACGGTTTATGTTAACGGAACCAGGAAAACCTCGTGATTCCATCACACCAATCAGTATTAATGCACATACAGATTGTCTGAAATGGCAGCGCCCCGAATATGTAAAAATTTTATCTGATAATAGTGATGGGAAAACAGATTATTCAAAACGTCCATCTGAAGATTTTGCTCGTTCCTTAATTGAGTATTTAGATGAAGATAACAATAAACTAATTGTTGAAACTACCACATCCTGGTGTTTTGTAGGTGAAGGATTACGTCTGAGTATGGAACTATTTGGACCAGAATATTCTATGTTTGTTAATACATTGGATCCAGATTTAAAGGTATTCTTTAGTCGAAAGGTGACTGGTTCAGAAGGTGAAGATCTTGTTGAAAAACAGAATGCAGAATCTGGTGGAATGCCCGTGGTTAGTAACGAAGCAGAAGTCTATGGATATACAGCTGAAAATAGGCATATGGTACAATCTTTTATGAATGGTAAGCGCCCCGAAGAAAACTTTGATGATGGTTTAGAAGTGACACGATTGCTTATGGCTGCCTATATGAGCGCAGAACAAGGAAAAACGATACAACTCCCCAATGCAGACATTGACACATTCAAACCTGCGGTAGCACGAGGTGAATGGAACCCAAAAGATTGATCTGTGAAAAATCTTAACATACTTTTAACAGTATTTATAATAATCTCACTTCTTATTATAGTTGGTTTTTCATCCAATTCGAAATGGACTGTTCTTTTTGATGGAAAAACTGTTAAAGGCCTTCGAGGATATAAACAATCAGGATTTCCTGACTCATGGGAAGTTATTGATGGCACACTAAAAACTGTGCCAGGCCATGGTATTGATTTAATCAGTGAGGAAGTTTATAAAAATTTTGAGTTAGAATTGGAATGGAAAGTACCCGAAAAAGGGAATAGTGGTATTTTCTATTTTGCAACTGAAGAAGGAGATTATATTTGGCAGTCAGCACCAGAAATGCAGATAGTAGATGATGAAAAACATACAGATGGAAAACACACACTTACTTCTGCTGGTGCACTATATGCTTTGATTGCTCCATCTGCCAATGTTGTCAAGCCAGTTGGTGAATTTAATCAGGTGCGAATCAAAGTAAAAAATAACCATGTAGAACATTGGTTAAATGGAACAAAGATTGTTGAATATGTTTATGGTAGTGATATGATGTGGGACTTAGTAAAAAAGAGCAAATTCAATAAAATGCCTTTATTTGCGAAAGCATCTGAAGGCCATATTGGATTCCAAGGAGATCATGGACTGATATGGTATAAAAATATTCGTATTCGCAGGCTGTAAATTGAAGCGTCGAGATTTCATTAAACAATCTGCTACAATTACTGGGGTAATTACACTTGCTGGACTCGGAAACCCTATTATTCTGGGTTCTAATACAAATAAAACATTTAAAATATCACTTGCTGAGTGGTCCCTACATCGTTCTTTACAAAGTAAAGAGATAGACCATCTTGATTTTTATTCTATTGCAAAAAATAAATTCGACATTTCAGCGGTTGAGTATGTGAACTCTTTTTTCTTTGATAAAGCAAAAAATCTTACCTATCTCAAAGAAATGAAAATGAGAGCAGATGATCTAGGAGTAAAAAGCCTTTTAATTATGTGTGATGGAGAAGGAAATATTGGTGATCCAGATTCGAATAAAAGAACACAAGCAGTTGAAAATCATTATAAATGGGCAGAAGCCGCTCAATATTTGGGATGCCATTCCATTCGCGTGAATGCTCGAAGCTTTGGTACATATGACGACCAAATTGCATTAGCTACCGATGGCTTACGTCGCCTTACAGAGTTTTGCGACACATTAAACATTAACACAATTGTTGAAAATCATGGTGGACTTTCATCCAATGGCAAATGGTTATCCGCTGTTATGGAAAAAGTAGATCATCCTCGCGTCGGTACCCTGCCAGACTTTGGTAATTTTAAACTTGAAGAAGACAAGTGGTATGATCGATATAATGGGATGAGAGAAATCATGCCATATGCAAAAGCCGTTAGTGCTAAAAGCCATGAATTTGATAAGCATGGCAATGAAACCGGGACTGATTATTTTAAAATGATGAAGATTGTTCTAAACGCAGGTTATCATGGGTATGTAGGAATCGAATATGAAGGTACTCGCCACAGCGAGATGGAAGGCATACAACTTACACTTGAGTTATTGAAAAAAGTAAGATCTATGGAAGCCAGATAGCTCTAAAATTTAAGTTTTTATTTTCTATTATAAATTTGAATTGCTGCACACGGCTCACCAAAATAAATATTTTTGGCATAGTTCGATAAGTGTGATGCAATAATTAGATAGGCCCATGTAGGAACTGGTACACTGGCACACCCTTTAATCATAACTTTTTTATTTCTAAATGACTCCCAATCTATTGTTTTTATTTGAGCACGAAATTTTTTTTCTTGAATCATGCCATCGGACAAAAAATCATCTAAAAGGATAGTTTCCATTAGCTTAGTTTCTTAATCGTTTCGTTTAATCTTTCAATAAAAATATCGACTTCTTCGATAGTGTTATAAACATAAAAACTAATTCTTGCGCAAGATGAAATATTTAAAGATTTCATGAGAGGTTGACAGCAATGATGACCCGATCGAATAGCGATTCCTTCATAATCGAGTAGCTGTGCGATATCTAATGAAGCAATATTATTAATATTAAAGCTAATGGTTGATGTTCTTTCTGGGGCATTACCATAAATTGTGATTCCATCAACTTTGTACATTTTTTCTAATGCATATTGGAAAACATTTTCATATTCTGATGGGTATAAGTTTAAAAAATCAATTGCTGCTCCCATTCCATATACTTGTGCAGATGGAGGAGAACCAGCTTCAAATTTATGTGGCAGACAACTCCAACTAGATTTTTCCATAGTAACATCTCTAATCATTCCACCACCAGTCTGGTAAGGATCCATATCTTCAAGAATTTCTGTCTTACCATAAAGAACCCCTACTCCTGTTGGACCTAACATTTTATGACCTGAAAAAACAAAGAAGTCGCAATCTAATTCCTTAACATCTATTTTAAGATGAGGGGCACTTTGGCATCCATCTAATAATACTAATGAACCATTTTTATGTGCTTTATCGATAATAGTTTTTGCTGGATTAATGGTTCCAAACACATTAGATACGTGAGTAAAGCTCACAATTTTTACTTTCTCATTTAATGCATCATCTAATTCTTGCAAATCAAGAGTGCCATCCTTGGTTGACTTGATATATTGAACTTTAGCACCTGTTTTATCACAAATTATTTGCCAAGGGACAATATTGGAGTGATGCTCCATATCTGTAAGAAGCACGATATCCCCTTTTTTTAAATTTTTAAAACCCCAGGCATCTGCCACAAGATTAATTGATTCGGTAGCACTTTTTGTAAACACAATAGATTCCGAGCTATCTGATCCAATAAATTTAGCCACTTTCTTTCTTGTATTTTCATAGGCATTGGTTGCTTTCTCGCCTAATTCATAAACACTCCTATGAATACTAGCACCATATTCTTGATAGAATAGTATTTCTGAACCAATTACAGATACGGGTCGTAATGATGTTGCAGCACTATCAAGATAAATAAGATCTTTGTCACGATTTTTTTCGCGAAGAATAGGAAACTGTTCTCTTATTTTTTGAATATCCATATTTAATACAATCCAAGTTGTAGTTTTGCCGCATCAGACATCATATCTTGATTCCATTGTGGTTCCCATACTAATTCAACATCTACATGTTTGGCACCACTTAATGCTGATAATTTTTCTTTAACTTCATCAGCAATAACAGGGCCCATACCACATCCAGGAGCAGTTAAGGTCATTTGTATGCTAATATTTACCCCATCTTCTTCTTCTTTAATTTCTGTATTGTATACAAGACCTAGATCAACAATATTTACAGGAATTTCAGGGTCATAGCATGTATGTAATACATTCCAAATCTCTTCTTCATTAGCAAAGTTATTAGAATCTATTGATCGTTTTTCTTCTCCGATAGCTTCACCATCAATTCCTTTGACTTGATACATATTTCCTTCAACAATAATAGTAAAATTATCTCCCAAAGATTGAGAGATGATACCAGTCATTCCTTTAGTTAGAAGGGTCTTTTGTCCATCAGGTACACTGAAGACATAGACATCATCTTGAATTGTGAATTCTTTATTCATTTGTTAATTCTTTCTTAATAAACAGCAGAGCTCCAATAAATCCATTTTGTCTTTGACTGGAAATCGTTGGTCCTATGTTAAGCCATTCAAAAATCTTTATAGGTTCATCAAAATCATTAATAAAATCAATAACATTCTTTTTTTCTTCATTATTAAAACCAATTTGTAACACTCTCAGTAGTCCTTTAACTATTGCACTTTCAGAATCAACAGTGAGCGTAATATTATCTTCATCTACAATGCTAATCCATGTTTGAGATGTACATGCATGCACTTTATTGGATTCTATTTTATCTGTTTCATCAATGAGGTCAATTTTTTTCCCTAGATCAATTAAGTATAGCAATCGATCTTGACCGTCAAGAGTTGCAAATCCGTCTCTAATATGAGACAATTTTTCAGTTATATTGCCCATTGATCCAGTGGTCTAGATTATTTTCAGATAAATTGCGTATGTTATCGTTTATAAATTCTTGTAAAATTTCTTTTGCAAATGCTTTAACTAATATATTATTAGCATCTGTTTCTTTAATCCCTCTTGCCCTTAGATAAAATATACTATCTTGATCTAGTGCTCCAGTAGTAGATCCATGACCACATGCAACATCATCTGCATAAATTTCTAGTTGAGGATTAGAATGTGCAGTGGCATTTTGTGATAGTAACAAATTTTTATTTGATTGATTAGAGTCAGTTTTTTGTGCTCCATCTGCTACGACGACTTTTCCATTAAACACGCAAGTTGCTTGATCATTTAAAATATTTCGTACATTTTGAACGCTAATACAATGTTCGGCATTGTGGTTAACTAGTATATTATTATCTAAATGCTGTTCATTTCTTGCAAGATTTAAAATATTGATTTTAACTTCTGATCCTTCTCTATTTAAGTCTATTTCTATAAAATTTTTGTTAAAGGTTGAGTTGATATTCATGCTGTCAATATTTAATAATACATTTCTTTCTAATTCGTAATAATTATACCCTAAATAATTACTCTCTGTACTATCATCGTACATCATAGAGTGATTTAGAATGGTATTATCGGCGCATATAAACTTGTTAAGGCTTAGATTGAAGCTACCAGATCCTTCATTAATATCCTGTTCGATTATTGAAATATTATTACCCTGATTGAGTTTAAAGATATTAAATGATGAGATTCTAAGCTCTTCAGTATTCTTGTTATAAACATTTAAAATTTGAATTGGAGTGTCAAATTTACACCCTTCTTTAAATTCAAAATATTTTCCAGACTTAATAGTAGATAGTCCAAGATGAAAGAAGGCTTCTTTATCAAAATTAGATGAAGTAGAACATATGCTTTCATCCTTTAATTCATCGATATCTAATATTATCATATCATCTTTATATATAAATTTATTTAAAGATTCTAGAGAGATTTCTCCATTGATAAAGCATAAAGTATATTCATCGCTGTATTGCTCTACTGAGATATCTTTATTATTAGAATTATTAGAACTGTATTTTTTTAAATGTTTACTTGAAGAAAATTTCCAATTTTCAAGTTTTTTTGATGGGTAGCCTAGTTCTTCAAATCTACTACGACTGTGTTTCTGTATTTTTTTTAACATATTTTACTTTACAAGCCATGAGTAACCATTTTTTTCTACTTCATGTACTAGTGTCATATCTCCTGATTTGACAATTTTACCATCGATCATGATATGGATTACATCTGGTTTAATATATTCTAAAAGTCTTTGATAGTGAGTAATAATCAAGACAGTATTGTTATCATTTTTGAATTCATTTACCCCTTTTGCCACGGTGCGTAGTGCATCGACATCTAATCCAGAATCTGTTTCATCTAAAACTGCTAATTGTGGATTGAGCATTAATAATTGTAAGATTTCACTCTTTTTCTTTTCTCCACCCGAAAATCCATCATTAATAGATCGTTTTAGAAACGAATCATCTAAGCCAAGATTTGATAATACTTTTTTAGCGGTTGTTAGAAATTCAACAGCATCCATTTCTTCTTTTCCATCATGTTTATTCTTTGCATTTAATGCTGCTCTTAAAAAGTATGCCATGCTTACACCTGGTATAGCTACAGGGTATTGGAAACATAAAAATAATCCTTGAAGTGCTCTATTTTCGATACTCATTTCCGTCATATCGTTTCCATTCATTGTAATTGATCCGCCATCAACTTCATACTTTTCGTTTCCTGCAATAACATTAGCTAATGTACTTTTACCGGATCCATTACGACCCATAATGACATGAACTTCGCCCTTAGGAATTTCTAAATTTATTCCTTTTAGAATGTCTTTATCTTCAATAGATGCTTTTAAATTTTTAATTGTAATCATTTATTTATCCTACGCTATTTTCTAATGTTACTTCAATTAATTGTTTTGCTTCTACAGCAAATTCCATTGGTAATTCAGCAAAGACTTCTTTGCAAAATCCATTTACAATCATAGATACTGCATCATCAAGGTTGATTCCTCGCTGATTACAGTAGAATAATTGGTCTTCCCCTATACTTGATGTAGTAGCTTCATGTTCCATTTTTGCAGTTGGATTTTTAACATCGATATATGGAAAAGTATGCGCTCCACATTTATCACCAATTAAAATAGAATCACACTGTGAAAAATTTCGTGCATTATCTGCATTCTTTAGAATTTTTACTCCACCTCTATACGTATTTTGTCCTTCTCCCGCTGAAATTCCCTTAGATATGATCGTACTTTTAGTATTTTTCCCGATATGAATCATTTTTGTTCCCGTATCGGCTTGCTGTTTATTTTTTGTAACGGCAACTGAATAGAATTCTCCAATACTGTTATCGCCTTGCATGACTACGCTAGGGTATTTCCATGTAATCGCAGATCCAGTTTCCACTTGAGTCCAAGAGATTTTAGATCGATCTCCAATGCATTTTCCTCTTTTAGTAACAAAATTATAAATTCCACCTTTCCCGTCTTTATCTCCGGCATACCAGTTTTGAATAGTAGAATATTTAATTGTTGCATCTTTATGCGCTACTAATTCTACGCATGCTGCATGTAATTGGTTCTCATCGCGCATAGGAGCAGTACATCCCTCTAAATAGCTTACATGGCTACCTTCATCAGCTATAATCAGTGTTCTTTCAAATTGACCGGTATTTGCTGCGTTAATTCTAAAATATGTGGACAGTTCCATAGGGCAACGAACATTTTTAGGGATATACACAAAAGATCCATCACTAAACACTGCTGAGTTTAAGGCAGCAAAATAATTATCTGTACGCGGTATTACTGATCCTAAATATTTTTTGACTAATTCTGGATGATTAATAACTGCCTCAGAGAAAGAACAGAAAATAACCCCATGCTTTGCAAGTTCTTTTTTGAAGGTAGTTGCCACTGATACACTGTCAAATACAGCATCTACTGCAACGCCTTCAAGTCGTTTTTGCTCATTTAATGAAATACCTAATTTATTATATGTTTCAATAATATCAGGGTCAATATCATCTAGGCTATCATTTTTTTTATGCTTAGGAGCTGAATAATAACTCAATGCTTGATAGTCTACAGGAGTATAGTCTACTTGAGCCCACGTAGGCTCTTCCATTTTTTTCCAGCTTTCATATGCTTTTAGTCGCCAATCTAGCAACCATTGAGGCTCTTTTTTTAATTGAGAAAGCTTTGTAATAACGTCTTCATTTAACCCAGGCTCAAATGTAGTTTGTTCAATATCGGTCGTAAAACCATATTTATACTCTTGATTCAGAGTTGAATCAATAATTTGTTGATTTTTGTCAATCATTATGCTGAAAAGCTAATACCGCAACCACATGTTCGCTGGGCATTGGGATTATTAACTTTAAATCCTCCATTTAATAGATCATTAGAAAAATCAATTTCACATCCTCTAACATAAATCCAGCTTTTCACATCACAAAATATTTGAATTCCGTGGCTTTCATACACTTTATCAAATTCTTTTTTTTCACCATCGAAGGTGATATTGTATGACATTCCTGAGCATCCACCTGTATCAATAGCAACGCGAATACCTTTTTTTGATGGCTCTTCGCTTTGCATGATATTCTTCAGTCGTGCAGCAGCTTTTTCTGATATAGTAATGGGTTGTTCTATTGATTGATTTTTCATATTAAAATCCAAGTTTTTGTTTCCCTTCCTCAGTCATCATTTCCGGGATCCAAGGAGGATCAAATGTAATCTCTACATTAATAGTATCCATATATTTCAATTCGGTAATCTTATTTTTGATATCTTCTATCATATACTGACCCATGGAGCATCCTGGTGTCGTTAATGACATAGTAATATCTACCCCAAATTTTTCTTTAGGTTGTTCGTAGATGTTCAAGTCATAGATAAGTCCAAGGTTCCACAGATCGATTGGAAGCTCCGGATCATAACATTCCTTTAGTATCTCAATTATACTGTTTTTTATATCTTTCATAACAGGAAAAAAATTTAACTCATACAGGTGTTATGTCCTATAATTTTAGAAAATATTTGTTCCAATACTAATCTTATTATAAGTTGATGTTGATTTAACTAAATAATGGGAATTTGAAATATGGCAACCTTGATTTTACGCGACACACACCGCATATTAGTAGAAAAAATGAAATCTCTTAATAAAGAGAAAAGAGAGACCTCATTAAGGATTAGAGAGGCAGCTGATCAAGGGGATCTTAAGGAAAATGCGGAATACCACGCTGCTAGGGAGCATCAGAGTTTAATAGTATATAAAATACAATTTCTGCAGTCCCATGCGCCATTCAAGATGATCGGAAATAGCGACATTCAAACCGACGATGTAGGATTTGGCAATAAAGTTACAATTCATGAAGAAGGCAAAGATAAGGCTGAAGACTATTACATGTTAGGTCCTATCGAATCTGAGTTAGATCTTTATCCCTTGGCTGTAACCTACAAATCACCTTTTGCTCAAGCAATAATTGGCAAAAAGATTAATGAAAATTTTACGCTTGAAATTCAGGGCAAAGATACAAAATTCACAATTACTGCAATTGAAAAGATTCCTGCAGAATGATGATCAGCGCTATCAGATGCGAACTTGCTTCCAGAATCTGTACCCAAAACTCAATCAGGCTCACAACCTAAACGGCGAATTAAATGAAATTAAAGTATTATGGTTATTCTTAATAAGGAACAAATCAATAAATTGGTTACCATGAACGAAGCCATTGTAGCAATGAAAACTGCTTTCGTTCAATTAAACAACAAAGAAGCAATAATCCCGAAACGATTGAGTACAGATATTCCAGGTAACAGTGCTACATCGTTGGTGATGCCGGCTTATTCGTTGAATAATCCATATTATATAGTAAAAGTAGTATCGGTCAATTATTCGAATCCTCAAAAAGGATTACCATTAATTCATTCATCGGTTCAAGTTTTTGATGCCTCTAAAGGGAATATGGTGGCAACTTTGGATGGAGAGTCCATTACTGCCATCCGGACTGGTGCAGCATCCGGTTTGGCAACTGATATATTGGCAAAAAAAGACGCAAAAGTCGGTGCAATTTTTGGTACAGGCATCCAAGCGAAATCACAGGTGGAAGCCCTTTCGGTTGTAAAAAATCTGGAAAAGATTTTGGTCTTCAGTCGCACTAAGGAATCAGCTGAATCATTTTGCAATTTCATTTATGATAAATTTGGTATCAAAGCCAATATTGGAGAAAAAGATTTATTAAAAGAAGTAGATGTCATCTGTACAGCTACACCATCAGAAAAACCCTTATTTCACCATCAAGATCTTAATCCGGGAGTTCATATTAATGCCATTGGTTCTTTTAAGCCTCATATGCAAGAAATTGGCATTGAAACAGTTATTAATTCAAAAGTAATCGTGGACAATAGAGAAACATGCAAGATAGAAGCTGGTGATCTTATTATTCCAGCAGAAGAAGAGAAATGGTCTTTTAATTTGATTCATGGTGAATTGGGACAAGTTGTTTTGGGAGAAATCCCTGGAAGAGAGACAGATGATGAGATTACATTATTTAAATCTGTGGGAAATGCTATTCAAGATTTAGCGTTGGCAAACCTGATTATGGAAAAAATAAACCATGATAGCAATTAATAAACTTAAGGATTGGAATCCACCTGATGGATGGATAGAGATTCAAACTATTGATTCGCATACGGAAGGAGAACCACTCCGAATTATTTTATCTGGGTACCCAGCATTGAAAGGTAAAACACTTCTGGAAAAAAGAACCAATGCACATCACCTTCATGATGAATTACGAAAAGCACTTATCTGGGAACCACGAGGGCATAGGGATATGTATGGTGCTATCGTTGTTGAGTCAGACACACCCGGTGCAGATTTTGGTGTAATCTTTATTCATAATGAAGGATATTCCACAGGTTGTGGTCATGCCGTTATTGCACTGACAAAAGTTTTTGTGGAAACAGGATTAATTCCCATGAATGAACCAGAAACAGAAGTCAAAATGGACGTGCCATCTGGATTCATTAAATCTTACGCAAAAGTTAAAAATGGACAGGTAACTGGAGTACGATTTGAGAATGTCCCGTCTTTTGTTCAATCGCTTGATACAGAAATTGATGTTCCAGGAATCGGAAAAATTAATTATGATCTTGCTTTCGGTGGTGCATTTTATGCATTTGTGGATGTTGCACAACTTGGTTTGGATTGCACATCGGAGTACCAAAATCAGTTGGTTGAGACTGGAATAAAAATAAAACATGCGGTCATGGATTCGGTTAAGATGATTCATCCTTTAGAGCCTGATATGAATTTTCTTTATGGAACAATTTTTACTGGAGTGTCAAAAAATCCAAATCATCACAGTCGAAATGTCTGTATTTTTGCGGAAGGAGAAGTGGATCGAAGTCCTACAGGAACTGGTGTCAGTGCCAGGGCAGCCATTCTCCATGCCAAAGACGAGATTAAGCTTGGAGAATCTATTATAATTGAAAGTATTATTGGTTCAACATTCTCGGTAAAAGTGGTCGAAACAACAACTTTCGGGAATTATGATGCTGTGATACCTGAAGTGAGCGGCAATGCTTACATAACTGGGAAAAATACATTTTGGATTAACCCGGAAGACCCATTAAAAAATGGATTTATAATATAAAAAATATAGCAGTAAAAACGCCCTTTTTTCATAGAGATATTTTTAATTTCTATACTCATTGCTTACTTTATTTCCGTAATGTAAATTGATATTCATTTGAAGGCAGAAATGAGCAAAAAAGCTAAATTAGAAACAGTAGATAATGTAATAATTCGATTTGCGGGAGACTCCGGAGATGGAATGCAATTAAGTGGAGGAAGATTTACTCAAACTTCTGCAATCATGGGGAATGATCTAAGTACTTTGCCAGATTTCCCTGCTGAGATTCGTGCACCTGCTGGCTCTTTAGCTGGAGTGAGCTCCTTTCAAATTCACTTTAGTTCTCAAGAAATTCATACACCAGGAGAAAAACCGGATGTACTCGTTGCAATGAACCCTGCAGCTTTAAAAGTACATTTAAAAGACTTGATTCCAGGTGGAACATTAATTATTAATAAGAATGCATTTACCGCTAAAAATTTAAAGCTCGCAGGGTATGAAAGCGACCCAACAGAAGATGGATCATTAGAAGATTATTATTCTGCTCACTTCATAGAGATGAGCAAATTAGTAACCCTTGCCTGCGAAGGGATTGATTTATCTCCTAAATTAGTTGATAGAACAAAGAATTTATGTGCTTTGGGCGTTTTATTTTGGATATACGATAGACCTTTAGAGCCTACAATTGACTGGTTAAATAAAAAATTTAAATCTAAACCTGATATTATCGATGCTAATGTAAAAGCATTGCATGCCGGGTATAATTATGGGGATACTGCTGAAATATTTACTACAAAATATGTAGTAAATAAAGCAAAATTACCTGCAGGAAAATATAGAAATATTAATGGAACACTAGCTACATGTCTTGGACTGCTAACTGCAGTAGAAAAAAGTAAGTTAAGTCTTACTTTTGCAGGGTATCCTATTACTCCTGCAAGTAACATATTGCATACATTATCTAATTGGAAAAGATTTGGCGTCAAAACCTATCAGGCTGAAGATGAAATTGCGGGAATAGGAGTAGCGCTTGGTGCCTCTTATGGAGGTTCTTTAGGTGTTACTGCATCTTCAGGGCCAGGCATTGCTTTAAAAGGAGAATTCTTAGGTCTAGCAGTAATGACTGAATTGCCACTAGTTGTTATTAATGTACAAAGAGGTGGTCCAAGTACTGGATTACCTACAAAAACTGAACAATCAGACTTATTTCAAGCAGTATATGGAAGAAATGGAGAAGCTCCAATGCCAGTCATTGCAGCATCTACACCAGGAAATTGTTATTATACAGCATATGAAGCGTGTAAGATTGCAGTGAAATATATGACCCCAGTAATGATGATTTCTGATGGATACTTAGTAAATGGATCAGAGCCATGGATTATTCCAAATCCTGATGATCTTGGTGATTTTGATGCAGAGTTTGTGAAAGAAAATTTAACTGATGATCAATATTTACCTTATAAACGTAATAAAGAAACATTAGCAAGAGGTTGGGCAATTCCAGGGACCAAAGGCTTAGAACACCGTATTGGAGGAATAGAAAAACAAGATGTTACTGGTAATGTCAACTACGATTCAGACAATCATGAGAAAATGGTTCAGCTTAGAGCAAAAAAAGTAGCAAATATTGCAAACGAATTACCTCCTACAGAAGTGTTTGGAAAGAAAAAAGGTGATCTATTAATTTTGAGCTGGGGAAGTACCCATGGCGCTTGTAGGTCAGCGACAGAATCCCTGTTAGCAGAAAATTTAAAAGTAGCACATGTTTCAATCAGATGGATTAGTCCACTTCCTAACGATTTAAAAGATATTTTATCAAATTATAAGAAAGTGTTGATGCCTGAGATTAATACCGGACAATTTCGTCAAATGATTCGTGCAGAATTTTTAGTAGATGCAATTGGATTGAATGAAGTTCAAGGGAAACCATTAGGCACTTCTACTATAGTTGCAAAAGCAAAGGAAATCATCAATGAGCGATAAGCCATTATTAAAAAAAGCTGATTTCCAATCAGATCAAGCCATTCGTTGGTGCCCAGGGTGTGGAGACTATGCTATATTAGCACAAGCACAAAAAACATTTCCTGAAATTACTGAAGATAAAGAAAATACTGTTTTTATATCAGGGATTGGGTGTTCTAGTCGATTCCCTTATTATATGAATACTTATGGATTTCATACCATTCATGGACGAGCCCCAACAATTGCTAGTGGATTAAAAATGGCTAATCCTGATTTATCTGTATGGCTAGTCACAGGCGATGGAGATGGATTGTCTATCGGAGGCAATCATATGATTCATCTATTAAGAAGAAATTTTGATATAAATGTTATGTTATTTAATAATCGAATTTATGGATTGACTAAGGGCCAATATTCTCCAACTTCAGAGCAAGGGAAAGTAACATATTCTACTCCAATGGGGTCGTTAGATTACCCATTTAAACCTACTAAGTTAGCAATTGGGGCAGAAGCTTCTTTTGTAGCAAAAACAATTGATAGAGAGCTTAAGCACTTACAATCTATGATTAAAAGAGCAAACAGTCATAAGGGAACTTCATTTATTGAAATTTATCAAAATTGCAATATTTTTAATGATGGCGCCTTTTCTAATCTAACTGATAGAGATACCAAAGAAGAGCAATTGCTTCGATTAGAACATGGTCAGCCACTGATTTTTGGTAAAGATAAAGATAAAGGTATTTATTTAGATGGGACTACCCCTAAAGTAGTGCAAATAGGTAAAGATTATTCTATAGAGGATATTGTAGTTCATAATGAACAAGATAAATTTATAGGAGATATGCTAGCTAACTTTACTGCAAGCGAAGAATTTCCAGAGACGATTGGAGTACTATACTGTAAAGAAAGACCAACTTATGATGCTCTTATGGGCGCTCAAATGAAAGAAGCCCAGAAAGGAAATAAAAGATCAAAAGGATTACATGAATTACTTAATGCTGGAGATACTTGGGAGGTAGAGTGACAAAATTTAGAACTGAAAAAGACAGTTTGGGAGAAGTAAAAGTGCCTATCAATGCTTATTATGGAGCACAAACTCAAAGAGCAGTTGAAAATTTTGAAATTGGATGGTCAATGGAGTTTAGCCTTATTTTACCTTATATAATTATTAAGAAAGCTGCAGCGATGACTAACCATGCTCAGAAGAGGTTATCAGAACAATTCGCTAATGCTATCATGGAAGCATGCGATGATATAACTAATCGTCCAGAAAGATTTCTTGATCAATTTCCTGTACCTGTATTTCAAGCAGGAAGTGGAACGCAAACTAATATGAATGTTAATGAAGTAGTAGCTAATAGAGCGAATGAAATATTAGGCGGTAAATTAGGTGAGTATAAATTTGTTCATCCTAATGATCACGTAAATATGTCTCAATCTACTAACGACACATTCCCCACTGCTATTTTGGTAGGATGCGTACTCAGTGTAGAAGACAATTTATTACCCAGCTTAGAGCTCTTAGAAAAGTCATTGCAAAAAAAGAGTAAGGAGTTTGACAAAATTATAAAAGTAGGAAGAACACATTTACAAGATGCAACTCCTATTAGATTAGGACAAGAATTTTCTGGATATGCTTCAATGATTAGTCATGATATTGAAAGAATTAGAATTGCAGCAACAGAATGTTCACAACTTCCAATTGGAGGAACTGCTGTAGGAACTGGGATTAATACCTTAGAAGGATTTGATACATTAGTGGCTAGTTTTATTGCAGAGGAAACTGATATGGAATTCAGTATCTGTAAGAATAAATTCGAATTACTTTCTTCTCAAAATCCTTTATCTAATTTATCATCTCAGATTAAAATATGTGCAGGTTCTCTGAATAAAATTGCTAATGATATTAGGTGGTTAGCTAGTGGTCCTATGTCAGGAATTGGAGAACTAAAACTTCCTTCTAATGAGCCAGGGAGCTCTATTATGCCAGGAAAAGTTAATCCAACACAATGTGAAGCAGTAAATATGGTATACGCACAAATTTTAGGCAATGATTTAACAATTAACTATGCTGGATCTAATGGAAATTTTGAGTTAAATACCTATAGACCAATTATTGCATCCTCTATTCATGAATCTATTACTTTGTTAGCAGAAGTTGCCGAATCTTTTACGTTACATGCGCTAGATGGACTAAAAGCTAACAAAAGTAAGATTCAGGAAAATCTAGATAAGTCATTAATGTTAGTAACTGCATTAAATCCAGTAATTGGATATGAAAAGTCAGCAGAGATTGCAAAAAAAGCTTTAAAAGAAAATATTTCATTAAAAGAAAGTGCAAAAAAATTAAAGTATCTTTCGGAACAAGAGTTTGATGAGATCGTTAAACCAGAATTAATGGTTTCTCCAAAAAAATATGATTAAATCCTTTCTAACATCTGTTAGAATCATTGCTTACCTATCTATCGTAGTAATCGTCTATCTTGTATATCTATCCAGAGATTTACCTTCTTTAGAACGTTTGGAAACATTTGATCCTGCCATGTTATCTACCTTATATGATAGAAACGGCGAAGTCATTGGTGAGTTCTATATTCAAAAAAGAGTATTTATTGATATAGAGGATATGCCAGAACATCTTAAGTATGCAGCGATTGCATCGGAAGACAAAAGATTTTATCAACATTGGGGAGTGGACTTACAAAGTATTTTTCGTGCTGTCTTGGTTAATGTTTCTTCAATGAGTTTTAGGCAAGGATTTAGTACTCTTTCTCAGCAATTAGCAAGAAATCTTTATAAAGAAGTTGGATTTAAAGATAGTGTTACAAGAAAGTTAAAAGAAATGATTACGGCGATTCAAATTGAAAGAACTTATACTAAAGAAGAAATTTTAGAAATGTATTTGAACACAGTTCACTTTGGTCATGGAACCTATGGTGCTGAATCGGCTGCAAAAAGATATTTTAATAAAAAAGCATCAGAGTTAACTATAGGAGAATCTGCAATGTTAATAGGATTATTGCCTTCTCCTGCTAATTATTCTCCATTAAGAAATTTAAATAAAGCAATAGATCGAAGATCTATTGTTTTAAAGGTAATGTATAATCAAGATTATATTAATCATCAAGAGTATATAGAACATAATAGCATTATCCCCGATAATATTTCTTATGAAATTCCAAGAGGTAAAGCACCTTATTTTGCTGAACATGTGAGAAGAATTTTAGAAAAACAAGATGATGAATTAGGTATTAATATTTATCAGGACGGATTAAAGATTTATACAACTCTAGATTATCGACTTCAAAAAATTGCGGAAGACGTTGTGATGAAAACGTTAAGAAAAAATCAAGATGAATTTAACGCTCAGCTTTTTGAAGATAATGACAGATTTTCAAAATTAGGTTACCTCTCAATTTTCCCAGAAGATTCTGTTAAGATGATGTTAAATGGACAGATGAAATTATATGAAGAATTAAGAGAAAATTTGCTAGTACAATGTGCATTTATTGCCATAGATAGTAAAAATGGAGAGATTTTAGCGATGATTGGTGGAAGGTCTGATTATTTAGATCAATATAATCGATCAACTCAGGCACTGCGACAACCAGGATCTGTATTTAAGCCATATATTTATACTGCTGCCATTGATAATAATTATCCAGTGACTACACAACTGCTTAATCAACCTGTTGCCTTATATCGAAATAATGCTAAAGGAGAAAAAGAAAAATGGACTCCTAAAAATTATGACAATAGCACTGGAGGGTTAACTACATTAAGGGAAGGGTTACGAAGATCATTAAACCTCATTTCTGTACGAATGGTTCAAGAGTTAGTTCCACCTCAACAGGTTAAAAATATAGCAAGAAGAATGCAGATTAATTCTCCTATTAGAGCAGTAGATGCGATTGCGTTGGGGACATCCGAAGTTAAACCAATAGAGATCGTAGCTTCATATGCAATTTTTGCTAATAAGGGAATTTATTCTTCTCCCATTGCAATTACTCGAATTGAAGATAAATATGGTCAAATTATTAAAGAATTTACTAATACTCAGAAAGAAGTATTAAGCCCTGAAACAGCTTATATGGTCACAAATTTATTACAAACAGTTATGGATAAAGGTACCGGTGGAAGCGTAAGATGGAAATATAAATTTAGACATGCAGCAGGTGGAAAGACAGGTACTACACAAAATTGGAGCGATGCATGGTTTGTTGGATTTACTCCTAGTATTACTGCTGGGGCATGGTTTGGGGTAGATCAATACCCTATTAGTCTTGGCAAAGGTCAGGCTGGTAGTGTAGTCGCTTTGCCTGCGTGGGCATTGTTTATGAAGGAAGCTCATAAAACATTAAATATACCAAATGAACCTTTTGTGATGCCTGAAGGCGTAGTAGAAGTAGAAATTGATTCTGATACCAAAAAATTACCTACCTCCAGAACGAAAAAAACTGAACTAGAAGTATTTTTAAAGAGCAATCAACCTAGATCTAACTAGTTTCTTTTATCTGATAAAAATAAGATAATTAATCCTACTATAAATAATATAATATTAGGCATCCATGATCCAATGGCAGGATTTAAAAGAGCTCTGTCAGCTAACTGTTCTCCCCATATTAATAGAATATAATATATAAGAAAAAATGCAATACTTAATGCTGAGGCTATCGTAATACCACCTTTTCTAACTAATATTCCTAATGGGGCTCCAACAAGAGTAAATAATATGCATGCGACTGCAAGCGTAAATTTTTTATGAATCTCAACAAGAAACTTATTATTATTCTTTTCATAATTTTCTATAAGAGTAAATTCATTTTGGAACTGCCTTGTATTATTATTTAGGGACTGTACTTTGTCTTTTTTCTCATATTCACTAACAGGAGTCTCTTTATTATAATCTCTGTCTTCATCTATGTTAGGAGAAGCATCTTTTTTAAGTATTTCAATTTGATTTATAATATCAGCAAGAGTCATCTGACTATTTGACTCTATACCAATATCATTCTTAACCGTTTCAATACGTTTCTTTATTTGTTCTATGGATTTTTTATTTTGTTGAATCTTTTCAATCATTGCAGGCACTCTCATTTCACGATCAGTGCGATTAGATTCACTGGTCCTATTCAATAATAAGTCATTCATAGAAATGATAATCTGATGAGTACCAAATTTTATTTTACGATAATGATCATAATTTTCTAAATCAATTTCATGGATTTCACCGTCTTGTAAGTTGACTGTAATAATACCATCTTTAGATTCCAAAGAACCTCTTTCAGCATAAATAGTAGTTTGTTCTGATTGTGTATTTTTGCTAAATATTTTTACATCTTTAAACTCATTACCATCCAATTCTTTAACAATCATAGTATACTGCGGAATCATGTCTACAAAATATCCAGGCTCAATAGTTAACTCAGGTTTTTTTTGATAAATATCCCTCGCTAGTAATCGAGCATTATAATTCATATCAGGAAGGATAAAATTATTGAACAGACATAATAAGAATCCCACTATACTTCCAAACCATAATGCTGGTTTAATAATACTGAATAAGTTGACACCTGCAGATTTTAATGCAGTAATTTCATTTTCTTGTGACATTCTACCATAGGTCATTACGCTAGAGATTAATAGAGACATTGGAACGGATAATGCGATGATCCATGCAAGATTTAAATAAAGATATTCTAAGATAATAAACATATCTAATCCTTTGCCTAGAAAGCGATCAATAGCTCTCATGAGGAATTGAAGAAACAATACTGTGGTAATAACCCCAACTGAAAGAACGAAAGGAATAAAGGACTGTTTGATTAAATATTTGTTTAAAGTGCTCATTTTCGATTATTTGTAAAAATTTAACTCTACTTGTGTAAAAACGTAAACTATAATAAGTTTGCAGGCTTATTTAATTTAAGCCAATGGTGACTGTAGCTCAGTTGGTTAGAGCCCCGGATTGTGATTCCGGCTGTCGTGGGTTCGAGTCCCATCAGTCACCCATATAAGTTTCGGGGTGTAGCGTAGTCCGGTTAGCGCACCTGCTTTGGGAGCAGGGGGTCGGGAGTTCAAATCTCTCCACCCCGACATTGAGAGTTCTATCTCTATAAACTAGTCAAAAAGAGGGCTTTAGATCTGATGATTTGAAGTCCTTTTTATTACCGTATATTGTCATGACCACTTCTTTGATGAAAAAAGAGGACTACTGTAGTAGTCCTTTTTTTATGTAAATTCGAACCCGCAAATTAAATAAACATTAATAAGGAGAATGATTTGAATACCAAAGAAAAGAAAGTGAGAAGGTTTTTATCCAAACAAATACAACAGTTAAATAATATAGTGGCTGATTTGGATACAGTAATCACTGATATGGGCACAGAGTTTTATCGAGTAAGCATATTCGGTTCAGCAAGAATAAAGCCAGACACAAAAGAATATAAGGGAGTATATACATTAGCTAAAGAATTGGCAGAAAATGGTGCTGATATAGTTACTGGCGGAGGACCAGGTTTGATGGAAGCTGCGAATGCAGGCGTCAAAGAAGGTAGTTCATCAAAATCAAAATCATTTGGAATTCGTATTGACCTTCCTTTTGAGGACACTCCAAATGAACATTTAGATATCAAATTTTATCACAAAAGATTTTCTTCTCGTTTAGATGAGTTTATGCGTATAAGTCATGCTGTTGTTGTCACCCCTGGAGGCATTGGTACTCTTCTTGAATTATTATATACCTGGCAACTGATTCAAGTAAACCATATTTCAGCAAGACCAATAATTTTAGTTGGTGATATGTGGAACGGTTTTCTCGACTGGATTAAATCAGAACCATTAAAAGCACAGTTACTTGATAAAGCTGACTTTGATAACATTATCATTGTAAAAGATGTTCACGAAGTGACTAAGTTGCTCAAACCAGAGATAAAAGCATTTTATGTAAATAAGTTTAAATCGAAGTCTTAAACATCTTTCAACAAAAAGAGGGCTACTGTAGTAGTCCTTTTTTTGTAAATTGAATTATGGCTTTTCTTAACCAAATCATTAATAATGATCAAAAAATTCAACT
>ERZ1049444.159-NODE-159-length-75168-cov-7.399345_pt1 | contig 75168 bp, 68 predicted proteins | sample MGYA00383101_ERZ1049444 | MGnify/ENA primary metagenome ERZ1049444 (study PRJEB29581, sample SAMEA5548371) | metagenome | biome: marine; feature: coastal; material: water | depth 50 m | study: Short-term variability in the microbial, nano- and picoplankton... | reverse complement strand
CATTTAAATGTTCCGTTAAAATAGAATGCAAATTTTTTTGCTATGATCACATTACCGAATATTATTTAATAAATTACGTTGTTCAATAATTTTCAAATTGATAATAAAAAACAGTTTGTAAATTATCTTCATTGATATGTAAATACAAGTCATTTGAGCCAAAGACTATTGAGGAATGTGATAAAAAATATGGAAAAATAATTCAATAACAATGCTTTGTTATATTTTTTAGGGCATTTCCATATGTAGCATCATCGCCTCGATACGGGCCACATCCTGTGGGTTGTTCAATTCCCAAAACTGTCGAGACCGTGCCTCGACTTCAACGCAGAGAACCCGCCGCCCTTGCTCGAGAAATCGCAATTGTTCCAGTCCTTCGAGGGTCTCTAACGGCCCAATCTGCCAACCCGGATAAGCCTGTAGTGTCGGCGGGCGATAGGCATAGACCCCGACGTGATGGAAAACCGGCGTTTTGGCCTCTTTGCTGTAGGTTTCAGTTGTAAAAGGAAGGACTTCTTTCGAGAAATACAGTGCGTGACCCTGCGCTTGAAACACGGCTGTTGTGCCTCCGACGCGACCGGCCTTGCGGTCTTGTACCAGAGCATTCAACGTCTCACCGTCGCAGCGCAGTACTGGGGTCGCGATGTCGGCTGCAGGGTCCGCACGGAGCCCGTTGATCAAATCCTCGATGAACCACGCCGGCGTCAGTGGCGCATCCCCCTGAAGGTTGACGACGATATCATAGTCCACGGGCAGCTGTTCTACGGTTTCAGCGCAGCGTTCTGTTCCATTTAAGCATTCGGTTGACGTCATGACCACTTCGGCGCCAAAGCCCTGCGCGGCCTGTTCGATGCGCCGGTCATCTGTGGCCACCACGATGCGGTCTACTCCCGCGACAGATTGCGCAGCCAGCCAAGCGCGCTCGATCAGTGTTTTGCGCTCTCCTGTGGCACCGGTAAGCGTCACCAGCGGCTTGCCGGGATAGCGGGTTGATGCATAGCGGGCGGGAATGACCAGAAGGACTGACATCAGGGTTCTTTCAATTCTACATCATCGCCATAGGCGATAAAAAAGGGATTTTCATACCCACCTTTACCATAGCGAAGAGGCTTTAGGTCGTCAAATCGTACCACTTTTCCGCCAGCGCCCGATAGCACCGCATGGCCAGCGGCGGTATCCCACTCCATTGTTCGGCCCAATCGCGGATACAGATCGGCCTCACCGGTCGCGATTAGGCAGAATTTCAGCGATGACCCGGCGCTTTTCATATCCTTGACGGCGTATTTCTCAATGTAAGCATCGGTCTGACGGTCGCGGTGTGATTTTGAGGCAACGACCATCAGAGCGGTATTATCAGCTTGATTGACGCGGATTGGCTGGGTTGGCGCCGCCTGATTTTTGTCAAACTCTCCGATCTCTTCGACAGACTGGCCGTTAGCAAGGGTGTAAAACAACCGGCCTTTTGCCGGTGCATAGACAATGCCGCGCGTTGGCACCCCGTGCTCAATATACGCGATATTAACGGTGAAATCGCCTCGACGGTGGATGAATTCTTTTGTGCCATCCAGCGGGTCAACAATCAAAAAAACGTCGGCGCGGGCGCCGTGTGAAACGCTTTGTTCTTCTGTTACCAGAGCGACATTGGGGAAGGCAGCGCGCAATCCGGCTGATATTAACTGGTCAGCCGCTTCGTCAGCGGCGGTGACGGGGCTGTTGTCTGATTTGACGTTTACTGAAAAATCGTTAGTTTCATATATATCCATAATCATATCGCCAGCCTCAAGCGCCAATCGCCGCATTACAATCATTAGATTTTCATAATTCATCAGTCGTCTCCCCGAGTTACTTTTTAGCCCCCTCGAATATGTCTCGAATACGGGTGTTTAACTGCTTATTCAGTCTTAACCTGCCGGGTGTAAAAGGGCTAGGCTGACACTTTGTTTTGATGATATTTAAAGGAGCAGATGCTCGTGTTTCAAACATCTTCACCAGAATCCCGCCTTGGCGCAGCAATTTATCTGTCCGAGCGCATCTATCACGCGAGTGTCCGCAAAGTGCGGCAAAAACACGGTAATGCGCTGCTGAGTATTCTGGTGACAATTGGACAAACCGCGCTGTTTACACTCGCATTTTACATTATGTTTGCGATTCTTCCCATACGAGCGGCCAGCATCCGCGGGGATTTTTTCATTTATACCATGTCAGGCGTATTTCTTTTTATGGCGCATATTCAGACCGTGAAGGCGATATCGGCATCAGAGAAATCGACATCGGCGATGATGCAACATGCGCCGATGAACACAGCGATTGCAATCACGGCCTCAGCACTTAGCGAACTCTATACGCAATTGATGGCGGGATCGGTTTTGTTATTCGGTTATTACGTTGCCATTTCGCCTTTTGAGATAAAAGAACCGGTTACTTGTGTCGGAATGGTTATTTTGGCTTGGATGAGTGGGATTGCTGTCGGTCTGGTCTTTATGGCGGCAAAACCCTGGGCCCCAGGGCCAATCGGGTTGCTGTCTTTGGTGTATCAACGGGCCAATATGGTGGCTTCTGGTAAGATGTTTGTGGCCAACAGTCTGCCACCTTTCATGCTTTCGATGTTTGACTGGAACCCGCTGTTTCACATTATTGATCAGACGCGGGGATTTGCTTTTGTTAATTACACCCCTCATAACTCCAGCTTTTTCTATCCAATCTATATGACTCTGGCGTTTTTATTAATCGGATTGATGATTGAATTTGTGACCCGCAAATACGCTTCTGCCAGTTGGAGCGCACGGGGCTGAGTGTATCAACGGTCACCCTCAAGACAGACGATAAAAGGGTCTTTGGTAGAAAATTCATAAAAATTGCCTGATCCGAGGCCTTCGAACGCTTGCAGGGGCATGACTCCCTCCCTATATACGCTCAGAGCGCGGTCGGCATGATCAAAAAACGACCGCAAAACTATGAGGCAGGATAGGGTGAAACACCTCTATCCGTATAGAATAGCCGGAAAATATGAGGAACCTAAGATGGCCAAAGTGATCGGTATTGACCTTGGAACCACGAATAGCTGCGTCGCAATTATGGATGGAGCGCAACCGCGGGTGATTGAGAATGCGGAAGGCGCACGCACGACGCCTTCGATCGTCGCTTTCACCGATGATGAGAGATTGGTTGGCCAATCGGCAAAGCGTCAGGCTGTGACCAACCCTGAGAATACAATTTTTGGTGTCAAGCGCTTGGTGGGGCGCCGGTTTGATGACACTCATCTTGCCAAAGACAAAAAAAACCTGCCGTTTGAAGTCGTTGACGGCGGCAATGGCGATGCGTGGGTGCAAGCCAAGGATGAGAAATACAGCGCCAGCCAAATTTCTGCGTTTACCTTGCAGAAAATGAAAGAGACCGCTGAGGGCTACCTTGGCGAGGATGTCACTCAGGCGGTGATCACTGTACCCGCTTATTTCAATGACGCACAGCGTCAGGCCACTAAGGATGCGGGTAAAATTGCCGGTCTCGAAGTGCTGCGTATCATCAATGAGCCGACCGCGGCGGCGCTGGCATATGGGCTGGACAAAAAAGAAACCAAAACCATTGCTGTGTTCGATTTGGGTGGCGGCACGTTTGACGTAACAATTCTTGAGATTGATGACGGGTTGTTCGAGGTCAAATCAACCAACGGCGATACGTTTCTGGGTGGTGAAGATTTTGACATGCGCATCGTCAACTATCTTGCGGAAGAGTTTAAGAAAGAAAACGGCGTAGATCTGACGCAGGATAAAATGGCGTTGCAACGGCTAAAAGAGGCGGCCGAGAAAGCCAAGATAGAACTGTCGAGCACCAGCCAGACCGAAATCAATCAGCCGTTCATCTCGATGGATGGAAAATCCGGTCAACCGCTGCACATGGTGATGAAACTGACCCGCGCCAAGCTGGAAACGCTGGTCGGAGATTTGATCAAGGGTTCGTTAAAGCCCTGTCAGGCAGCGCTCAAGGATGCCGGCCTTAGCACTTCGGATATCGACGAGATTGTTCTGGTTGGTGGGATGACACGGATGCCTCGGGTGATCGAGGAAGTGACCAAGTTTTTTGGCAAGGAACCCCACAAGGGTGTGAACCCCGATGAAGTTGTTGCTATGGGTGCGGCGATCCAAGCCGGTGTTCTGCAAGGTGATGTCAAAGACGTTGTTCTTCTCGATGTCACTCCACTGTCGCTCGGGATCGAAACGCTGGGGGGTGTCTTTACCCGTCTGATTGATCGCAACACAACTATCCCAACGAAAAAATCTCAGGTGTTTTCCACCGCTGAAGACAATCAAAACGCGGTTACTATCCGGGTGTTCCAAGGCGAACGCGAGATGGCCACAGACAATAAAATTCTGGGTCAGTTTAATCTTGAGAATATCCCCCCAGCTCCGCGTGGACTGCCGCAAATCGAGGTCACATTTGACATTGATGCCAACGGTATTGTGGCGGTTGGTGCGATGGATAAGGGCACCGGAAAAGAGCAGAAGATTACCATTCAGGCCTCGGGTGGATTGTCGGATGATGATATCGAACTGATGGTCAAAGAAGCCGAAGAAAATGCCGAATCCGATAAGGAGCGCCGCGAATTGATCGAGTCGCGAAATCAGGCTGAAAGCATGATACATTCGACCGAGAAGTCGATGGAAGAACATGCGGATAAGGTCGATCCTACAACGATTGAGGCGATTGAGTTGGCGATTGCTGCGCTGAAAGACGATCTGGAGACTGATAATGCTGATAAAATTAAATCGGGCATACAGAATGTCACCGAAGCGGCGATGAAGCTCGGAGAGGCGATTTATAAATCGAGCCAAGAGGGTGGTGATGACGATCCAGTTGCTGCCGATGAGCGGACGCCAGGTGAAGATGATATCTTGGATGCCGACTTCGAAGATATTGATACCAATAAACGCTCTTAAGGATCAGACAGAGCTTGTGACACCAGCCCGCTTTGTGGGCTGGTGTACGACGTTCTGGTAAAGGGGAGTAAAATGGCAAAACGTGACTTTTATGAAGTGCTGGGTGTGGCCAAGGGGTCCTCTGCAGACGAGATCAAAAAAGCATATCGAAGCAAAGCGAAAGAACTGCACCCCGACCGAAACTCTGGCAACCCAAATGCTGAAGGGCAGTTCAAAGAGGCCAATGAAGCCTATGAAGTGCTCAAGGATGCTGAGAAAAAAGCAGCCTACGACAGATTTGGTCACGCCGCTTTCGAAGGTGGTGGTGGGCGACCAGGCGGTGGCTTTGGTGGTGGAAATCAGGGTGATTTTGCCAATGCCTTTGGCGATGTGTTTGATGACTTGTTCGGCGACTTCATGGGTGGGGGTGGTCGTGGTGGTGGCCGGCAGCGCAACGCGCGCGGCTCGGACCTGCGATATAACCTTAAAGTGACGCTGGCCGAAGCGCATTCAGGGTTACATAAAACTTTGAATCTGCCGACCTCTGCGGCCTGTGGCAGCTGCGATGGAACTGGCGCCGAAGGGGGCTCAGAGCCCAGCACCTGTCCGACCTGCTCTGGAATGGGTAAGGTGCGGGCGCAGCAAGGGTTTTTCACGGTTGAACGCACCTGCCCGACGTGCTCTGGCATGGGTCAAATTGTCAAAAACCCCTGTAACGTATGCAGCGGTCAGGGGCGGGTTGAAAAAGACCGGGCGTTATCGGTCAATATTCCGCCGGGTGTTGAAACAGGGACCCGCATTCGGTTGTCTGGCGAAGGTGAGGCCGGCATGCGCGGAGGCGCGAAGGGTGATCTGTATATCTTTATCGAGGTGACCGAGCATCGCTTGTTCGACCGTGATGGTACCAATCTACACTGTCGGGTTCCCGTTGCAATGTCGCGCGCGGCGCTTGGTGGCGATATCGAAGTACCAACGATTGACGGCGGTCGCAGTCGGGTGAAAATTCCGGCAGGCAGCCAGTCTGGCCGGCAAATGCGGTTGCGTGGCAAGGGCATGCCCGCGCTGCGCGGTGGGCAGACAGGCGATATGTTCATTGAGATGGCTGTCGAGACACCCGTTAATCTGACCGCCCGCCAAAAGGAAATTTTAAAAGAGTTTGAGGATTTGTCGGAGGACAATAACCCCGAAGGCAAAAGCTTTTTCTCGTCGGTTAAATCTTTTTGGGACGGGATGAAGGGTTAAACAAAATTAACCTTTGCTTTAAGGTATTCGGGGATCGTACAGGCTATGATACCCGATTCCGAGATGGCTGACGAACAGACACTGCCGCTGTTCGCCGATGTGGGTGCAGCGGTGCCCAAAACGCCAGCACCGGCGCGCCAGCCGTCTTACATCCGGGATCATCGCAAGCGTTTGCGGCAACGTTTTTTGCAGGGTGGTGCTGCCGCGTTACCCGATTATGAGCTGTTAGAACTTGTGTTGTTTCGAGCCATTCCCCGTCAAGACGTCAAACCTTTGGCCCGGCAATTGTTAGAGCGGTTCGGAGATTTCAACCACGTGCTCTCTGCGGGCCTGTGTCAGTTGTCACAGGTGCCCGGCGTCGGTGATGCGGTGATCTGTGAGCTTAAGATAGTTGAAGCGGCTGCCCACCGGCTGTCGCAGTCTAAAGTAATAAGACGCCCGGTTGTAAGCGGTTGGGACGCGCTGGTTGCCTATTGTAGAACAACTATGGCACATCGCGAAACCGAACAATTCCGCGTGCTGTATCTTGACCTTAAAAATGTGCTGATCGCCGACGAACTTCAAGCCAAGGGTACGATTGACCATGTGCCGGTCTATCCGCGCGAAGTGGTGAAACGGGCACTAGAGCTGAATGCGGCCGCCTTTATCCTTGTCCATAATCATCCCTCTGGGGATCCCAACCCGTCGGAGGCTGATATCGTGATGACCCAGAAGATACAATTGGCAGCAGAGGCGTTGGGCCTCACTGTGCATGATCACCTTATTATTGGTAAATCAGCCGAATTGAGTTTTCGCGCCAGTCATTTACTGTGACCCGTTTACCGCACCCAGATTTCTACCCGGCGGTTCACGTCGCGACCCCATTCGGTGTTGTCGCAGGCCATTGGCATCGCCTCACCGAACGCGGTTGTTGTGATATTGATACGGTCTAAATTGACAGCTTCGGCGATTTTGAAAACGGCGTCGCGTACTGTCTCGGCGCGCTTCTGGGCAATTTCAAGGTTGCTTGATGCCGGACCCAAGCCGTCACTAAAGCCGACAAAAGCCAGTTGTCGCCCATCATAGGCACCGCTTTCCAGCACCATGGCCAGGCGTTGTATATTTGCCCGTGATTGGGCGTCAAGCTGACTGGATCCGGACAAAAACCGAAACGACATAGTAACACGCCGCAGCGGCGCCAGAAAATTCAGCATGGTTTGTAAATCTTTTAATGTCGTTCCGGTGTTTGGTTCGCTTGATTTTGTCGCGTCCACAGCCTGACCTGCGGCCACATCTACCGAACTCGTTCCGGCGACAGAGACTGCCTGAACCAGCCGGTCTCCCTGCTGATTTAACGGAACTTCCTTGAGTGTTTGATTGATGAAACCGGCCCGTTCGATCACGGCCTGTGCAGAATCAGTGCTGGTATAGGATAGAAATTCGCGGGCAATTTTCGGCAACCGGTGCATGGGCATATATAAAAAGATGGGCGCAGTTAAAGGATAGTCTTGGGTCTTAATCATACGCGGGTCGACACCCAATGAGACGCCGCACTCGCCAAAAATCTGCATGGGTTGGGAAAAACGCATATAACTGTGGGGCATCAGCGCCAGCGCCAGAGGGTCCCGGCTGACCCGCAGATCAAGGTCTTTACCGTCCGGAATACGGGTGACGCTGTCTGCGATATCTTGGTTGGCAGGTTTCAGGATACGATCTGTCACTGACTGGCTTGCACCGGATGTGCGATTGAGCAGATACAGCGCGATCGGCGCATCAGGTCCGCCTAAATCGCGCCAATTGGTAAGTTGACCACCAAACGCCAAAGCCAGATTTTTGAGTGATATCTTGTGCACTGGATGATCTGGCATTGTTACTGGTACCAGTGCATCCAGCGCCAAAACATATTCCCGGCTGTAGGGGAGATCATGCGGCTGCCCCTCTTCAAGCCGGCGCTTTTCTGCAGGCCGAATTTCACGCGTTGACATGGATATTTCCGCGTTATCTGCGATCAGATCAGCAAAACCCTCTTCGGCTGTACTGAGCTGAAAATGGAATTCTGCTTGGGTTTTATTGCTGTGCCGATCTTTGAGCACATAGGTGAAATGACTGTCGTCGATGGTCTTAAGTATGGCCGATAAATGGTTTTGTCCTGCAAAGGCTTCTAGCAGTGCTGGCATCAATACCTGCCCAAGTTCACGGGCGCCTGACAGGCGGACCTGGGCGATATAATCGGTAAGGCTGGGGCAACCAGGTCCGTCACAGGTCACGCCTGACCCATCGACAGTCAGCTCTCCATAAACGGTATCAACGCGATAGAACTCCCCATTGAAACCAAGCAGCGTGCCGGACAGTTCAATCGCCCCGTCGCGCGATGTTAGCACAACGTCTTGGGCTTGACCTGCAACGCCCAAGCTTAAGAGAATAAGAAAGGCACCGAACAAACTAGAAAATAATCGCCTGAGTGCCTGCATCGTTTATTATTCTTTGGACGTGAGAGAGTTATCTAGTATGGCGTCCATGACAATTAAATCACCGACAGCGTCACATTTTGGCAAATAAAGTGTCAGTTGCTGACCCTTGGATCGGGTGTCAGCGCTGTGATTTAGGAGTTCACCAGCGATGGTACGTCCACAGTTTTCATCTGTTATTTCGACTTCGACGCTTAGATTTATCACTTTTACTTTGCCGCTTGCAAGCACGGGAAAAGAGGCAATCTCGGCATGAAACCCGTCGGGGATCGTAGCAATCCCATGCTGTGTGAAAAAACGGTCTTCCATCTCGGTACTGTCCGGATCAAGAGGGGAGGTGTGCAAAGAGAGATGGCCGTCAGATCCATGAGTTGCATCATCTTCATATGCGTGCAACTGCAGCCCTTTTGCGCCTTGCCACTGCAGGGCAATCCGCTGGAATTTGTCAGCGTCTGGCACGTCTATCATTGTTAGGGCGCCGTCACCATTGTCAAATGTTGCGACAAAAATTGCTTTTGTGGTCAGCGCTGGCACCGTCATTCTGGCCACGCCCGCAGCGTCGGTTTTATGGCTAAACATCAGCCCACTGTGGTGGAGGACAATTTGTTCCTCTGGTAGGCAACCCGCAGTGATGGTCAGGGCTGCCATGGCCAGTGGTTCGGCTTTTGCCGTCATGCTGATAGCACAGTCTACGACCGGACCTATCATTTCCGAGCCTATTTTTTCTTGGTCTGAGGCTACTTGCTCTGCCGGCAGGGCCCGTGCCCAGACAACAGAGGCTATCATCATGATCACAGCAAAAGCCAAAGAGCCGGGTTTGCCCATTCTATTTCCTATAGGTGACTGCAGGGACGCAGTTAGTCTGTTGCAAAATCGCACATCTTCAATCAAAGACAAGCATAATTTTAGCAAGCCACCTCCCCGTTTCTTTTACGATAGGACATGCATATGTGGGTCACCGCCGGGATTACACCTTTCCATGACAATGCTTGAATTTCTTTCCCGACCCACATGGACAGGGCTCATTGCGTCCTGGGTTCCCCCAAGTTGAGGGGTCAGTTTCATCAAAGCCTGCTGCCGGAGCCGCCTCTGACGCAGTCTGAGACGCTTGTTGCAGGGCGGCCTGTTGCAATACGGCCTGTTGCGCCGCCATCTGCTCGGCCATAGCGCGTTGTTCTTCTTCTGTCATCGGGCGGATTTGCGCCAGCTTTTGTGTCACTTCATTGCGCAGCGAATCCAGCATCGATTCAAATAGTTGGAAAGATTCGTTTTTATATTCATTGAGAGGGTCACGCTGTGCATAACCGCGGAACCCGACCACAGAGCGCAGATGTTCCAGCGTTAGCAGGTGCTCCCGCCATTTTCCGTCAATTGTCTGTAGTAAAATTTGTTTCTCGATCTGGCGCATTGTATCCGGGCCAAAGGCGATGGCTTTTTTGGCCATGGCCTCATCCACCGCACTGCTGAGGCGCTCGCGCATTACCTCATCATCAACGCCCTCTTCATTGCCCCATTCGATCACCGGCATATCCACACCAAGATGCTCAAGGCAAGCAGCATAGAGGCCTTCGGTATCCCATTGATCAGCATAAGATTTTGGCGGCATATGCGTCTCAATCAGATCGTCGATCACTTGATACCGCATATCTTTTATGATCTCGGCCAGATCGTTGGCTTCCATCACATCGCGCCGTTGGGTAAAGATCACCTTGCGCTGGTCGTTCATCACATCGTCAAATTTCAACAGCTGTTTGCGAATGTCAAAGTTGCGACCCTCGACCTTGGCTTGGGCGCGGGCCAAAGATTTATTGACCCAGGGATGGATGATCGCCTCTCCGTCTTTCATACCTAAAGTAGACAGAACTTTATCTAGTTTCTCTGAGCCAAAGATTCGCATCAGGTCGTCTTCTAAGCTGAGAAAGAACGAAGATTTTCCTGGATCGCCCTGTCGTCCCGAGCGGCCGCGCAGCTGGTTATCTATGCGACGGCTTTCGTGGCGCTCTGTGGCCAGCACGAAAAGGCCGCCTGCTTCCAGTACTTTTTCTTTTTCTTTGGAATGGGTGGATTCGATCAAAGCGCGTAAAATATCTGGATCGGCATTTTCATCTTTAGACAGAGCGGCTAGCACCTTCATCTCGACATTGCCGCCCAATTGGATATCTGTTCCACGCCCCGCCATATTGGTTGCGATGGTGATCGCGCCGAGTTTGCCGGCATCGCCGATTATTTCTGCCTCTTGTTCGTGCTGACGGGCATTCAGAACGTTGTGCTCAAGGTTCTCTTTTTTAAGCATCTCGCTGAGGAATTCGGATTTTTCGATAGAGGTGGTGCCGACAAGAACAGGCTGCCCTTTGCCGTTGGCAGTTTTGATCTCGTCAACGATTGCTTGGTTTTTCTCTGTTGCAGTGCGGTAGACCCGGTCATCTTCATCGATTCGCGCAATTGGCTGGTTGGTGGGGACTTCGACCACGCCCAACCCGTAAATTTCTGCAAATTCCTCGGCTTCGGTCAATGCGGTTCCTGTCATGCCCGAGAGCCGGTCGTACAGCCTGAAATAGTTTTGAAAGGTAACGCTGGCCAGAGTGACATTTTCGGCCTGAATAGGGCAGCCCTCTTTGGCCTCAATCGCTTGATGCAACCCATCCGAAAGCCGGCGACCCGACATCATACGGCCGGTAAATTCGTCGATCAGTACAACCTCGCCGTTGCGCACAATGTAGTCTTTGTCTCGGGTAAACAGCTTATGGGCCCGCAGACCCTGATTGACATGATGCACGATGGTTGTGCTTTCGGGATCATAAAGCGATTGCCCCTCTGGCAATTGATCGTGGGTTTTCAACAGCTCTTCGAGAAAATCATTGCCCTCATCTGTATAGGTCACGTTGCGGGTTTTTTCGTCCAGCGCAAAATGCGTGTCTTGCAGATCTGGGATGAGTTTATTGATCGCAATATAAAGTTCTGAGCGGTCTTGCGACGGGCCGGAAATGATCAGTGGGGTCCGCGCTTCGTCGACCAAAATACTGTCGACCTCATCGACCACGGCAAAATTATGATCGCGCTGGTATATTTCACTGAGTTCGGATTTCATATTATCGCGCAGATAATCAAAGCCCAGCTCGTTGTTGGTCGCATAGGTGATGTCACAGCGATAGGCGGCGTGTTTCTCAGCCTCGGACTGTTGTGGATAGATCACACCTGTGGTCATGCCAAGCGCACTATAGACCTTGCCCATCCATTCGCTGTCGCGACGTGCGAGATAATCGTTGACCGTGACGATATGGACGCCTTTTCCGGTCAGCGCATTGAGATAGGCTGGAAAGGTCGCCACAAGGGTTTTACCCTCGCCGGTCTTCATTTCAGATATATTGCCTTCATGTAGAAAAATACCCCCCATCAATTGCACATCAAAGGCGCGTAAGCCTAGGGCCCGTCTGGCAGCCTCTCGGCAATTGGCAAAGGCTTCCGGCAACAATGCTTCCAGCGCTTCTCCGGCCTGTGCCCGTTGTTGCAGGCTGCGGGTTTTTTCAATCAATCCTTCATCGGACAGTTTTTCGTATTCGGGCTCGAGCGCCGTGATCCTATCGACCATTGGCCGGGTCGCTTTTATTTTCCGGTCATTGGGCGTGCCAAAGACTTTTTTCGCAAGAGTACCGATACCCAACATGGTCGATCATTTCCTTTTTTGCGGCAACTTAACGTCGCATTCACTTGCCCGTCCGGACAACACCCAATAGGGTTACACCCGATTGATGTGGTAACTACCAAGGAGCGATGTAAGCTGCGTCAAAAGCTGTGTCAACGCCGCCAGACCCTGCGGCCACATATGAAGGAAGAAACATTGTTAAAACGTCTCACTAAACTGTCCCTGCTGGCTGTCTCTTTGAGTTTGGCTCTCCCCGTCGCGGCGGATGACAGTGCCGATGCAAATACCGTCGTTGCGACAGTGAATGGCACAGAGATCACCTTGGGTCATATGATTCTTGCTCGTCGGGCTCTGCCTGAGCAGTATAGCAACTATCCTGCCGAGATGCTGTTCGAAGGCCTGTTGGATCAGTTGGTGCAACAGACGCTGCTGGCACAATCCACTTCGGGCGAAGTGACCACGCGGACCAAATTAGAGTTGGAAAACCAGCGCCGTATGTTGTTGGCTGGCTCAGCGATCGAAGAGGTCATGGCCAAGGAGCTCAGCCAAGACGATGTAGAGCAGATGTACCAGTCTGAATATGCCAATATGGAAAGCGGTGCTGAATATAACGCGTCCCACATACTGGTAGAAACCGAAGAGGGTGCCCTGGCACTGACCGTTGCTCTTGAGGACGGTGCAGATTTTGCCGAGCTTGCAAAAGAAAAATCGACGGGTCCTTCGGGTCCGAACGGTGGTCAACTTGGCTGGTTTGGTGCGGGCATGATGGTGCCCGAGTTTGAGCAGGCAGTGAAAACGCTGGAAGTCGGGGGGATCTCTGCGCCGATACAGACCCAGTTTGGCTGGCATGTGATCAAGCTCAATGACAGTCGGGCGATGGAGGCCCCGACGCTGCCGGAGGCACGCGGGGAAATCGAACAGCGTTTGCGGCAAAGCAAGACTGAAGCGCATATTCAGGGTCTCGTGGCCGCGGCGCAGGTGACCCGGGTTGAAGCCGGTGAGATTGATCCTGCGCTGCTGCTTAATCAAGCCTTGCTGGATTGATTTCGGGTGGCCGCTGATATGACGCCTTCGCCGCTTGCACCAGCGCGGTTTCCAGAGCTTCCGGTCATTGACGGGGTGCGTTTTGCCACAGCCGCCGCTGGGGTGCGCTATCAGGGGCGCGATGACGTTATGCTGGCGCTGCTGGCTCCGGGCAGTGCAGTTGCAGGGGTGTTTACCCGTTCTGCAACGCGCGCTGCCCCGGTATTGGATTGTCAGAACAAAATTGGCCTGCCTGCAGATGGTGGCGCAGCGATTGTGGTCAATTCTGGCAATGCAAATGCTTTTACTGGCCGTGAGGGCGTTGTGGCGACTGAGGCGATCACGGCAGCTGTGGCCGATACGCTTGGGCTTGATCCCAAGCGGGTGTTCTCGTCATCGACCGGGGTGATTGGTGAACTGCTGGCCTATGATCGCATCGTCGGTTGCCTGCCTGATCTGAAACACCGGCTTGATCCGGGCGCGATTAAATCGGCAGCGGCGGCAATTATGACCACTGATACCTTTGCCAAAGGCGCCTGCGCCGAGATCGAAATCGACGGTAAAACAGTGAGAATCGCGGGTATTGCCAAGGGATCAGGGATGATTTCCCCCGATATGGCGACGATGCTGGCATATATTTTTACCGATGCCGCGGTCGATCAAAATACATTGCAAACTATGGTGGGACAGTTGTCAGATGTGACTTTTAACTGCATCACCGTCGACAGCGATACCTCGACGTCAGACAGTGTTTTGGTGGCAGCCACCGGGGCGGCGCAGGTTCGGGTGACACAGAGCCATGGGGTGTTTCGTGATGCCTTGCACGCAGTGATGCTGGATTTGGCGCATCAAGTGGTGCGCGACGGCGAGGGCGCCAGCAAATTTATCGAAATCGCGGTGTTGGGCGCAAAAAGTACGAAAGATGCACATACCCATGCGATGTCTATTGCCAATTCACCCTTGGTGAAAACGGCGGTTGCCGGTGAGGATCCAAACTGGGGCAGGGTGGTCATGGCGATTGGCAAATCCGGTGCAGTGGCGGACCGGGATTTGTTGACGATCCGCTTTGGTGATATTCTGGTTGCAGAAAACGGCTGGGTTGCGCCGAGCTATCGTGAAGATGAGGCAGCGGCCTATATGAAGGGCAGCAACTTGCGGATTGCGGTAGATTTGGGGATAGGGGCGCACAGCGCAACAGTCTGGACCTGTGATCTCACACATGGCTATATTGAGATCAATGCGGACTATAGATCATGAAGACGGTGTTGGTATCGGCCGTGGCGCTGATCGACCGTGACGGCCGGGTATTACTGGCACAGCGTCCCGCCGGAAAGTCGATGGCAGGATTATGGGAATTTCCCGGCGGTAAAGTTGAGTGTGGCGAGACCCCCGAAGGGGCTCTAATCCGTGAATTGCAAGAGGAGTTGGGCATTGATACCTGGGCATCTTGTCTGGCGCCTCTGACATTTGCCTCGCACAGCTATGAAGGGTTTCATCTGCTAATGCCGCTGTTTGCCTGTCGCAAATGGGAGGGCATACCGCGTGGGCGCGAGGGGCAGGTTTTGGCATGGTCCCACGCCAAAGATCTGTCGTCATATCCGATGCCCGCGGCGGACATCCCGTTGATCCCGATCCTGCGGGATTGGCTTTAGAACATCATTTTTGCCACCACAAAAGATAAAAGCGCCCGAGAACCTCGCGCGCTTTTAAAATCTGTGACATTGAGGCCGGTCTCTGTTTAGTCGAGGTTACGCATCACCTCTTCGCGCTCAAAGATTTCGATGACATCATCGGCGCGTATATCTTCATAGTTTTCAAACGCCATACCGCATTCCTGGCCAGATTGTACTTCTGGTACTTCGTCCTTGAAGCGTTTGAGCGTTTTCAGCGTTCCCTCGTGGATCACCACATTGTCGCGCAGCAGACGCACACCTGCCGAGCGGCGCGCGACACCTTCGGTGACAAGGCAGCCCGCAACTTTGCCGACACCCGAGACTTTGAACACTTCTTTGATCTTTGAATAGCCAATGAAATTCTCGCGAATTTCGGCGCTCAGCAAGCCGCTTGCGGCGGCTTTGACGTCATCAACCAGATCATAGATCACCGAATAATAGCGAATCTCGACGCCTTTTTGATTGGCCGAGTTGCGCGCGGACGCATTGGCCCGGACGTTAAAGCCCATCACCGGTGCGCCAGACGCTTCGGCAAGGCCGATATCACTTTCGGTGATTGCGCCCACACCAGAATGAAGCACCCGAACGCGCACCTCATCATTGCCGATTTTCTCCATCGCCTGAACAATTGCTTCTGCAGATCCCTGTACGTCGGCTTTCACCAAAATCGGCAACTCGCTGAGGTTTTCGTCTTGCTTGGCCTTGGTCATCAATTGCTCAAGCGTGGTGGCCGCGCCGGCTGCGGCACGTTTGTCTTTTGCGGCGTTTGCGCGGTATTCGGCAATCTCGCGGGCTTGTGCTTCGGTGTCGACAACGTTCAGAACATCACCGGCCTCAGGGGTGCCATTCAGCCCCAGAACCTCGACCGGTACGGATGGACCTGCGGTCTTGATCCGGTCACCCTTGTCGTCAATCAAGGCGCGTACACGGCCCCATTGTTCGCCGACAACGAATATATCGCCTTGTTTCAATGTACCTTTTTGAACCAGAACCGTGGCAACCGGACCGCGTCCCACGTCAAGCTGTGCCTCAATCACGGCGCCTTGAGCGGCGCGGTCGGGGTTGGCTTTCAGTTCTAGAATCTCGGCCTGCAACGCGATTGCTTCCAGCAATTCATCCAGTCCCATGCCGGTTATAGCCGAAACTTCGACATCCTGCACTTCGCCAGACATTTTCTCAACGATCACCTCATGCTGTAACAGATCCGTCCGCACTTTGTCGGGGGTCGCATCTGGCTTATCAATTTTATTGATGGCCACAATCATCGGCACACCTGCCGCTTTGGCATGATTAATGGCCTCAATCGTCTGCGGCATAACGGCATCATCAGCCGCAACAACCAAAATCACAATATCGGTAACTTGCGCGCCGCGCGATCGCATCGAGGTAAAGGCTGCGTGACCGGGCGTGTCGAGAAAACTCAACACAGTGCCCCCTGCGGTCTTGACCTGATAGGCACCTATATGTTGCGTGATGCCCCCAGCTTCGCCAGCGACGACCTTGGCGTCTCGAATCGCATCCAGTAGAGATGTTTTGCCGTGGTCGACGTGGCCCATGATGGTGATCACAGGTGGCCGAGAGATCAAGGTCTCGTCGGCGTCGACGATTTCATTGATCACATCTTCCACATCAGCGTCTGAAACCCGGACAACTTTATGACCAAACTCTTGGATAATCAGTTCTGCTGTATCCGCGTCAATAGATTGGTTTTGCGTTACCATCATGCCCATTTGCATCAGGGATTTAACAACATCGCCGACCCGTTCGGCCATCCGGTTTGCCAACTCGGATACGATAATGGCCTCTGGCAGCTGGACATCGCGGACAATCTTTTCGCGCTCCATATTCTGGCCCAAGGCCTTGAGGCGTGCGCGCTCTTGCTTGCGCTTCATCGCGGCCATGGATTTTTGTCGGCCGCCTTCGCCACCCGAGAGCGCTTGGTTCAGCGTTAGTTTACCCGACCGTCGGTTGTCGTCACCGCCTTTGTTGCGGTTTTTATCGCGGGTGTCTGCCTCGCGCTCTTTTTTGCGAAGCGGGGTTGGCGCAGCTTTAGTTGGCGCGGTTTTTGGGGCCACTTTTGCGGCGGCAGGCTGTGGCGCTGCATTGTCGACGCTTTCAGCCGCCTGTTTGGCAGCTTCCTCCGCGGCTTTGCGCAGGGCCTCTGACTCTTCGGCTTTTTTCTTCGCCAGTTCTTGGGCTTCGCGGCGTTCGGCCTCTTGGGCCTCCATCTCCGCCCGGCGGCGTTTGCGTTCCTCTTCGCTGGCGAGTTCGGCGGCCGCACGCTTTGCGGCGTCTTCAACCTCACGGGCTCTGGCGGCCTGAACGGCCTTGAGGCGACGTTCCATTTCCACATCGCTGATACCCGCCGGCCGCTTCATGGATGCCGCCGCCGGTGTAGACCCACCAGCAGATTTGTTGACCGTCGATTTCGGCACCACAACGCGTTTGCGTTTGGTTTCCACCACGACGCTTTTCGTCCGCCCGTGGCTAAAGCTTTGCTTTACGTTGCCCGGGCGGGCACCTCCGCGGAGACCCAAGGTCTTTTTGCCGTCACTATCGCTCATCTAGCTGTCTTTTCCTTCCCGATGGCCCCTGCCACCGTCACTATCATCAATCACGCGCAAACCTTTGAGACGTGCTGCTTCCTCTACAATACGAGAGGTGAGTCCACCAGAGGCTAGAGCGCCATGTATTGCAGTTTGTCGTCCAAATGCCAAACCTAATTCGTCGGCGGTAAGCCATCCAATAAATGAGCCGCCATAAGGCGTGCTTAATTTGGACTTTCCGCGTGCTGATCCATCGCTTGCCTGTATTAGAACACGGGCGGTTTCTTTGCTCAGCCAATCCTTGACTTTTTCATAGCCCGAAACGGCTTGGCCAGATTTACGGGCAAGGCTTATCAAATCTATAACACGGCGTGCCAATTGGGTTTCTATATCAGATATCAAAGTATCTGGCACAGAAACAGCCTGTTTTGCGCCTCTCGAAAATAGGCTTTTCGAGACGGCTTTGGCAAGCGTTTCGTACTTTGCAGAGACCCAGATGCCGCGTCCGGGCAGTTTACCCAAGACGTCAGGTACGATGTGTTGATCCGGCCCCACCACAAAGCGGATCAGGCCAAATTTTGGCTGCACCTCTCCGGTTGCGATGCATTTTCGCTCTGTGCCGGTGCCTCGGTCTGGGTTTTTTGCGATTTGGTTCATATCGTCCCTAAATACGGCGGTGCTCAGCTGCCGGCCGCTTCTGGATCGGCCAGATCGCTGTCAGTGCCGCCCTCTGCTTCGCCCTCGGCTTCTGGCTCGGTGGGATCAAGTTCGGTAGGATCGACCCAGCCCAGAAGGACCCGCGCGGTCATCACCATGGTCTGAGCCTCTTCGAGCGACACGTCGAATTTTTCGAGCAGGCCGTCATCTTTGACCCGTTCGCCATCTACCGTTGTCCAACCGCCTGCAAGCTCCCAATCGGCGCAAGTGGCAAAATCTTCGATCGTAAAGATACCGTCCTCGGCGAGCGCTTCGATCATCTGTGGGTTCAGCCCCTCAAACTCGACCAGGCTGTCCTGCACACCCAATTCGCGCGCATGGTCTAACGCCTTTTTCGCCTGAGCTTCGAGATGTTCACGCGCCCGGGTCTGCAGTTCTCCTGCGGTGCCTTCGTCTACGCCATCGATGACGAGCAATTCTTCAACATCAACATAGGCAACTTCTTCGAGATTGGTAAAACCCTCTGATACCAGCAATTGGGCGAAGAATTCGTCCAGATCCAGCGCGTCCATAAACAACTGGGTACGAAGCTCAAACTCTTTCTGGCGCCGGGCACTTTCGTCGGCCTCGGTCATGATATCGATATCCAGACCGGTGAGTTGGCTGGCAAGGCGGACGTTTTGTCCACGGCGGCCAATTGCCAGGCTTAACTGTTCTTCAGGAACAACAACCTCGATGCGCTCTGCCTCTTCGTCGAGAACCACTTTGGAGACTTCAGCAGGTTGCAGCGCATTGACCAAAAATGTTGGCTGGTCTTCGTTCCATGGGATGATGTCAATTTTTTCGCCCTGAAGTTCATTCACCACAGCCTGAACACGGCTGCCGCGCATCCCGACGCAGGCTCCTACGGGGTCAATCGAGTTGTCATATGATATCACGGCGATTTTGGCGCGCGAGCCGGGATCGCGGGCGACGGCCTTGATTTCAATGATGCCGTCATAAATTTCCGGCACCTCCATCTTGAACAATTCGGCCATAAATTGCGGGTCGGTGCGCGATAGGAAAATCTGGGGTCCGCGCGGTTCGCGGCGCACATCCTTAATATAACAACGCACCCGATCGTTGGGCCGGTAACTTTCGCGACCAATCTTGTCGTTGCGGCGCAGGATGGCTTCGCCACGCCCCATGTCGACGATGACATTGCCATATTCCTCGCGCTTGACGACGCCATTGATGATAGTGCCGGCGCGGTCTTTGAATTCTTCGAATTGGCGATCACGTTCTGCTTCGCGAATTTTCTGCAGGATCACTTGCTTGGCCGATTGAGCGGCGATTCGGCCCATTTCAACAGGTGGCACTTCTTCGATAAATTGATCGCCAACGGCTGGGCTTTCAAGATAGGGTCGGGCCTGCTCTACGGTCATTTCGGCTTGATAGTTTTCGACTTCTTCGTCTTCGACCACGGTGCGCACGCGGGTAAAGCTGGCGCGTCCGGTTTTGCGATCGATCGACACACGGATGTCCATTTCCGCGCCGTACCGGCTTTTGGCAGCACGGGCGAGCGATTCTTCCATCGCTTCGACCACCAATGCAGGGTCGATCATTTTCTCGCGGGCAACTGCCTCGGCAGTTTGCAACAGCTCTAGCTGGTTGGCTGAAGTAATGGCCATGGTTAGTCCTCCTCGGACGCTTCGGTCTCAATCTTGTCAAATTTCGTTTCGTTCAACGTCCCCGCAGCTTTGCGTTGACGCAGCATTTCCTTGATTAAATCATCGGTCAGCACCAGTTTGGCATCTGACAGCCATTCAAACTTCAACCCGATTGTGCCCTGATTAATATTGATCAGTACATCATCATTTTCGGTCCCAGCCAGCAGGCCTTTGAACCGGCGCTGTCCGTCGATTAATTCGGTGGTTTCAATTTTGGCCTCATAGCCTTCGAACATATCAAAATCCTTGAGCCGGGTCAGTGGCCGGTCAATCCCAGGGCTGGACACCTCGAGCGTGTAGGCGTCAAGAACCGGATCTTCCACATCCAGTACCGCGCTGATTGCGGTGCTGATCTGTCCGCATTCATCCACTTCTATACCGCCCTCGGGACGGTCCGCCATCACCTGCAAGATGATTTCATGCCCGCTCATAAGCCGTACGCGCACCAACTCAAACCCAAGATCTTCGATCACGGGCGTTATGATCTCTTCCAGACGGCGATCAATGGCGGCTTTGGCTATCAAACTGTTGTTCATGGGTCTTTCAGATACAAAAAAACGGGCGCGCGGCCCGTTGCTCTTTCTCGGTGGGTCCAAGATTATAAACCTCGAAGCCGCTGTTAGGCTTCTCTATAGGCAATGCCCGTGTTGTCTGCAAGGGGCTAATCGAGGTGTTTGCATCACCATTGCAATTTTTAACACCGATGCGCTGGCTGTGTTTTATAATCTGGCGACAACACCAACAACGGTCTCGATTCGTTTCTGGTTGGGTGGATGCGTTCCGGGAAATGCGTTGCCCGGATCGGAAATACGGCTAAAGAATGCGGCGCCACGCAGCGGATCATAGTCGGCTGCATGGGTGATCTGGATGCCAAGGGCGTCGGTCTGCAGTTCGAATTTTTTCCAATAGGTGCGACCGCCCATGACTGTCCCAATATCTTGCGCGGTTCTAAAAGTGATCGGCGGCCCCCCGGCCAGGCTGGTCAGCCTGCCAAAAAGCAATGCTTCGGCAAGCGCATTTTGCTGCTTTTCAGCAGGTGCCCTGAATGTGGTGGGTGCTCTCTCGGCCAAAAATAAACGCCAGTTTGGTGTCATCTCGGGCTGACAACAGCATGGATAAGATGAGAACAATCACTGTCTGGGCGATGGGGTCTCCGCTCTCGCGCAGGGGTGAGTTGGGGGGAAACAGAATTGCAGCCTGCAATAAAAAATGCAGATGCAAAGTGACCGTTATACCAAATAGGCCTCTTTTTTGAGAATTGGCTTTCGTCTCTATTTTGGTTTTGGCTACACTGGCTATGCTAGCAGCCTGTTGCGCGTAGCTTTAGTAAGCAGGCTTCAAATAGGCAAAGGAAATAGACGATGTTCACTATTGAGCATGAATTTGATGCAACCGTAATTACCCTCGTCGATGAGGGTCAGGTGCCGCTACAGGAGGATGTTGTGGTAAACGGGTTCGAAGAATGCATCACAGTTGAGCAATATGATAAAAGGCTGGATCGAACTGAGAAAGTTACCCTGTCGATTGCGCAGATGCGGGATCTTGTGGCGGCCATCTCTTTGCCAGAAGGGGTCTATTTGCGTCGCGATGCACAGCCTTCTGCTGAAGACTAGTTTGCTGGCGTTATCACCGCCTCGCAAATGTTTTTGCGGTGAGATGACTGAGTTTGGGAGACTGCATGACAGGCCCTAACCCGGCGAGGGGCGCGGGAGACATTTTGCAAACTCTAGTGAATTGCCCTCGTTACTATTTTGGGCATAGATTGTAGGAGTAATTATTCTTTTTATGGAGTTTCAATGTCCGTATCGAACCCTGTTGCTTTGGACTTTTTATTAACCCGGCGTTCGCATCCGGTGAAAACACTGGATTTGCCAGTGCCGGACACGGCCGAGCTTACCACGCTTTTGACCGCTGCTGCGCGCTGCCCGGATCATGGCAAGCTTGAGCCCTGGCGATTTATCGTATTGCAAAAACCGGCCCTAGTACGGCTTGCCGATCTGGCCGAGGCTCGGGCGGTCGCCGCCGAGATGGATGCGGCGCAAACTGCAAAAGCGCGGCGCCAGTTCGATCTTGGCAATCTTGCGGTTGCAGTGGTCGAAATACGCCGCTCTGTTGAACGTATACCCGCGATTGAACAGACGTATTCGGCAGGTGCGGTTTGTCTTGGGCTGGTTAATGCCGCATTGGCGGCCGGTTGGGGGGCAGGGTGGCTGTCCGGCTGGCTGGCGCACGACCGTGATTTTGTTGAGCATGGTTTGGGGCTTAATGCGAAAGAGCGGGTTGCGGGTTTGATTTATCTTGGCACCCGCACGGTCACGCCGCCGGAACGACCACGGCCTAATATTGATGCGGTTACCACATGGATGGCAGAATGATCCTGTCGAGCTTTTTTAAGGCGCTGCGGCAAATCGGTGACCGGCGGTTTCGTCAGGTGCTGTTTTTGGGTATTGGCCTCAGCGTGCTATTCTTGGCGGGGGCGACGCTGGTGGTCTTTACCTTGATCAACTGGAGTTTTGGGCCAGAGGCCTCTCTTCCGCTGATCGGGTCGGTAAGCTGGGCGTCTGATGTGATGAGTTGGGCGTCAGTACTTGCTATGCTGGTGCTGTCGGTCTTTTTAATGATGCCGGTTGCGAGCGCGATTATCTCGCTTTTTCTGGAGCGTGTGGTGCTCGCAGTTGAGGATCGGCATTATCCTGACTTGCCGGCGGCCACCGCAATCCCTCTGGGTCAAGCTCTTTTTGATATGCTGAATTTTTTATTGGTGCTTTTGGCTGCTAATCTTGTTGCGCTGTTGCTCTACGCGTTATTTTTTCCTGTGGCTCCATTTATTTTCTGGGGTCTGAACGGCTTTCTTTTGGGACGGGAATACTTTCAGTTGGTCGCCACCCGGCGCCTTGGATGGACGGAGGCAAAAGCCCTGCGCAAGCGTCATACAGGCAAAATCTGGCTAGCCGGAACGCTGGTGGCGGTGCCACTATCCGTGCCTTTGGTCAATTTGGTCATCCCGATCCTTGCTGTTGCAACCTTTACCCATCTGTTTCACCAACTGTCGCCGGCCCCATCCGATTAAACATATCCAGATCGCGCACGGTCAACTTTCCCGAAACGATGACGCTCACAAAACCAACCCACAGGATAAAAGCCACAAAGGTTGTGATCCAGGCCTTTTTTTTAAGCTGATGCTCGGCCGGGGCCCCAGCCTGGGTGCCGGGTACGATCTCGCCCACATCGCCTTGGGTTTTCAGCCGGATCGGCAGGGCAATAAAAAATACCATGAACCAGACAATAGCAAATAAGACGATGGCAGAGGTGATCGACATTTAACATCCTAGCTAGGCGCGGCGCTTGGCGCTGTTTTATCGCTGTAACCATAGTGCAAGTTTTTAAAAGGGCGAGGTTAGGTTTGCTCAAGCTCAATCAGGCAGCCGTTGAAATCTTTGGGGTGCAAAAACAGAACTGGTTTGCCATGGGCACCAATTTTGGGCGCGCCATTGCCTAAAACACGGGCGCCAGCACCTTGAAGCTGATCGCGGGCTGCGATGATATCGGGCACCTCATAGCACATGTGGTGTATGCCGCCTGCCGGATTTTTTTCCAGAAATCCGGTGATGGGGCTGTTTTGACCGAGCGGATAGAGCAGTTCAATTTTCGTGTTGGGCAATGCAATAAACACAACCGTCACACCGTGGTCGGGTTCCTCCTGTGGTGGCCCAACCTCGGCACCAAGAGTGTCACGATATTGCGCGATGGCCGCCTCAAGGTCCGGAACGGCAATTGCAACGTGGTTTAAGCGACCAATCATTCCAAACTCCTGTGTGTCGGGCGTGCTGGATCAAGCACTCATTGCCGTCACTCTATGTCCCCTGTCGGATCTGTGTGCAAGAGCCTGGCGGCCGCAGCGCGACATTAATCGCTTGTTAGTCCACTCGGTGCAAAGTGAGTCAACTACGCAAAGGAGATGAGATTATGGATGATCTAACGCAAAATGCGACGCCACATTACCCACGCAGCGACCGTCCGTTATTTGGACTGACAGTGCTGGTGGTTGAAGACAGCAAATTTGCCTGTGAAGGAATTCGCCTTTTGTGCCTGCGAAGTGGCGCGCGGATTCGCCGGGCTGATTGCCTGCGCTCTGCAAGACGCCATCTTCAGGTTTACCGCCCTTCGGTGGTGATTATCGATCTTGGCTTGCCGGATGGCAACGGAACCGAGCTAATTGAAGAAATTAATGCAGCCTCTCCACGGGTTGGGATTGTGCTGGCAACCAGTGGCGATAGTTTTGGCGAAGCAGTGGCGCTTGCCGCTGGTGCAGATGGATTTTTTGCTAAACCGTTGGTAAGCCTATCGGTATTTCAAGAAAAAATACTGTCTTTGATGCCAAAAGACTATGCAGGTACGGATATCGTTAGGACTGTTTCTAACGAAAACGTAGAACCGGACTTGATCGCGTTTCAAGATGATATGGCGCATGCTGCCGAAGTCCTTCAAAAAGATACTGCTGCGCAACAGGTCGAATACCTAACATTATTCTTGCGTGGGGTGGCGCGCAGTGCCTCTGACGACGCTCTGCTGGATGCGACCGAACGGCTTGGCGTGGCTCATAAGCAGCAGCGTCAATTGACATCAGAACTGGCCTGTGTGGCAGGCTTGGTACAAGAGCGTCTGATCGACCGTACGGTGGTTTGATCAGCGCTGCAGGGCCGGATCACCGCTGACCCTTACCAGACGAGTGAGATCAGAAAGACGCTCTTTTTGGGTTCGGTCTGGCGCAAAGTTTCTTGGGGCTAACCAGACCGAAAAGGCTTGCTCCAGCGCCGACCACTCAGCATCGATTGCCGCAAACCAGGCCGTATCGCGATTGTGGCCTTTCACAACCGAGGCCTGCCGAAAAATACCTTCAAAGCTTAATCCCAATCGTTGTGCGGCGCGCCGTGAGGCAATGTTGCAGGCATTACATTTCCATTCAAGGCGGCGGTATCCTGCTGAAAAGGCCCAGCGCATCATAAGATATATGGCTTCGGTTGCCGCGCGGCTGCGTTGAAGTTGTGGGGCAAAATTGATATGGCCTATCTCGATAGAGCCTGCTTCGGGGTTGATCCGCAGATAGCTGGCGACACCGCCAAACATGTTCATATCCAAATCATAAATCGCATAGAATAGATGCGCTTTATTTTCAACGGTTTGGCGTACCCAGCGGTGATATTGCGCTGCCGATGAAAAAGGTCCGTAAGGCATGTAATGCCAAAGCGCGCTGTGGCCTTGGTAGGTGTTGAACAAAAGCGCCGCGTGGTCTTCTGCCTGCAAGGGCACAAGACGGCAATACTGCCCCGACAGAATCTCTCCCTTGGGTGCGCTCGGGGCGACCCAATCCGCAACCGGAGGGCCAAGATCCGGTAGGGAAAGATCCGGCAGGGGTGGCATGAGCGCTGTCCTTTTATGACAGCATACCCGCCCGATTGCCTATGTCAAAGCCGAAGTCTGGATGTTCGCGTCATTTGCAGGCTTAGCGATCGCAACAGCCTTAAAAAACGCGCAGGGTTTGATCAGCCCTGTGGTAACACCCGCAGCCCTAATTCCATCAATTGATCCGCCATCGGATCAGACGGCGCCGCCATCATAAGGTCTTCGGCCCGCTGGTTCATCGGGAACATGATCACTTCGCGAATGTTGGCCTCATCGGCCAGCAGCATCACGATCCGGTCGATGCCTGCCGCACAACCGCCATGGGGCGGGGCCCCGTATTTGAACGCGTTGACCATGCCGCCAAACCGCTTGGTGACCTCGTCGGCACCATATCCCGCAAGCTCAAACGCCTTGAACATAATTTCCGGCTTGTGGTTCCGGATCGCGCCGGAAATCAGCTCATAGCCGTTACAGGCCAAATCATATTGGTACCCCAAGACGTTGAGGGGGTCGGCCTCTAGAGCTGCTAAACCGCCTTGTGGCATTGAAAATGGATTGTGGCTGAAATCGATTTTGCCAGTTTCCTCGTCAGCTTCATACATTGGAAAGTCCACAATCCAAGCAAAGGCAAAGCGATCTTGGTCCGTCAGTTTCAGGGCATCCCCAATCGCGACACGGGCCTTGCCGGCCACTTTTTCAAAGGCCGCGGGTTTACCGCCCAAGAAAAACGCCGCGTCGCCGACGCCCAGCCCCAATTGCTGGCGAATGGCTTCGGTGCGCTCTGGTCCGATGTTTTTTGCCAGCGGGCCGGCTGCTTCCATTGCGCCGTCGCTTTCGCGCCAGAAGATATAGCCCATGCCGGGCAGACCCTCTTTTTGTGCAAAGGCATTCATCCGGTCACAGAATTTGCGGCTGCCGCCTGTTGGCGCGGGGATGGCGCGTATCTCAGTGCCCTCCTGCTCAAGCAGCTTGGCAAAGATGGCAAAACCCGAATCGCGAAAATGGTCACTGACGCGCTGCATTTTCAGCGGGTTGCGCAGATCGGGTTTGTCTGTGCCATACCAAAGCGCGGCATCTTTATACGAGATTTGTTCCCAGGTTTGATCGACCTTGCGACCACCGCCAAATTCTTCAAAAATACCGCCCACCACCGGTTGGATAGTATCGAACACGTCTTGTTGTTCCACAAAAGACATCTCGAGGTCGAGCTGATAGAAATCGGTGGGCGAGCGATCGGCGCGGGGATCTTCGTCGCGAAAACAGGGGGCGATTTGGAAATATTTGTCAAAGCCCGAGACCATAATAAGTTGTTTGAACTGTTGGGGGGCTTGCGGAAGCGCATAGAATTTTCCGGGGTGTTGGCGTGAGGGCACGAGAAAATCGCGTGCGCCCTCGGGGCTCGAAGCCGTGATAATGGGCGTTTGATATTCGCGAAAATCCAAATCCCACATACGTTTGCGGATCGAGGCAACCACATCCGAGCGCAGTGTCATGTTGCGCTGCAATTTTTCGCGCCGCAGATCCAGATATCGATAGCGCAGGCGGGTTTCCTCAGGGTAATCCTGATCGCCAAACACCATCAGCGGCAATTCGGCTGCGTCACCCAGAACCTCGATGTCACGAATATAGACTTCGATTTCGCCGGTCGACAGTTTGGTATTGATCAGGCTTTCGTCGCGGGCTTTGACGCTGCCGTCGATCCGAATGCACCATTCGCTGCGCACGGCCTCAACTTGTGAAAAGGCCGGGCTGTCGGGATCGCACAACACCTGCGTCATGCCATAGTGATCGCGCAGGTCGATGAATAAAACGCCGCCATGGTCGCGCACTCTGTGCACCCAGCCCGACAGGCGCACGGTCTGGTCGACATGGGTTTTGTTCAAATCGGCGCAAGTGTGGCTGCGGAAGGCATGCATGGCGTTTGTCCTCTCGGGTGTCATCTCGTGTCGCGTCGGTACACCGTGCTGCGCGATGAAAGTCAAGCTTTCACATTACATAGAACCGCGCCAATCCCCCCGCCCGGCGAATTTCTGACCGATATTGCCCGGCAGTGTGCAAGATCTTGGCGTGTGACCGCCTGTTCTGTGCATGGGCCCTTGGTCAGCGGTGTCTGGCGAAAAATCCGCGGCAAGACGCCGCAACTGAAGCCAGGTGTCACCATTTCGCCGTTGGATTAAGTGCTGAAAAGGTTGCATCTGGCCGCAATTGGCCTTTGATCAGCGATATCATCTGATGCAGAGTGGTCTAGGTTTCCACTTTGAACAGGCCGGGCACTTTGACCGATCCGGGTTGGCAGACGCGCGCCATATCATTGCGTAGCAGATCGACGATCATCAGGTTTTCAGCGCGGTTTTTTGGGTCGGTCGCAAGAAAACCCCGGTGGGCGCGATCTTTTGGCCGGATCGCTGTGCCGCGGTTGGGTGCCTTTCATCGGACGGGTCTGTATGTTGCCCTGCGCGTCGGTACGAAAAAATAACTCGGGTGCGCGTGACAGATTATCGGGCAGCCCGTCTTGCAAGATTAACGCACCATATTGCACGGGTTGCACCGCGGCGAGGGCCGCGTACAGGGACTGTGAGCAGCTGTCGGTTGTTGTCGCAGAGGAAAGGTGAGGTTTGCTTGATAGATATCACCCGTCGCGATGAAATCATGCACAACTGCAACAGCGGCCTCATATGCTGCGCGGTCCCAAAGGGGCGTAAACTGGATCAACTGTGCGGTGCCGGTTGCGAGGGCAGTCTGACGGAGTGGACCGTTGACCCCAAATCGGAGCAATGGCAGGCGGCGCTGTTTGGGCAGGCGCACTGAGAGCCGCGGCTCCAGCACATAGTTTAGTTCATAGCTGGTATATCCTGCCAGTCAGAAACCGTCGCGGCGCGCCTTGTCCAGCCGCGCGAGCGCGCGCGATAGTTCAATGGTGGTTTGGGCGCAGATAATCTCGGGGGGCACGCGGAAATCGTTGTCGACGCTGGATGGGACGCTATCAAATCGTAAGCGCATATTGGACCTTTACTTAAGGGTGCTGCGGATAGACTTTATCGGCGGGAAGAACAGGCGTTAAAGGTGGCGAAAGCGTTAAATTTGTCACCCCCCTTGCACGTGGTTGGCTGATCTCTATAACCCACGACAATTTGCGTCGTCTGCCCATACGCATCACACTTTAACAGTAAGAGGTCTTCCATGCCCAAAAGAACCGATATCAGCTCTATCATGATTATCGGCGCCGGGCCCATTGTCATTGGACAGGCCTGCGAGTTTGATTATTCCGGGGCGCAGGCGTGTAAGGCGCTGCGCGAAGAGGGGTATCGGGTTATTTTAGTGAACTCGAATCCGGCCACCATCATGACGGACCCGGGACTGGCAGACGCCACATATATCGAGCCGATCACGCCTGAAGTGGTGGCTAGGATAATTGAAAAAGAGCGACCTGATGCGCTGTTGCCAACCATGGGTGGGCAGACGGGGTTGAACACGTCGCTGGCGCTGGAAGAGATGGGCGTTCTGGATAAGTTTGGTGTCGAGATGATCGGCGCAAAGCGTCCGGCAATCGAGATGGCGGAAGACAGAAAGCTGTTTCGCGAGGCGATGGATCGGTTGGGTCTGGAAAACCCCAAAGCGGTGATTGCCAATACCATGCAAGAATGTCTCGACGCGTTGGAGCATGTCGGGCTGCCGGCCATTATCCGCCCGGCGTTTACGCTTGGGGGCACTGGCGGTGGTGTGGCGTTCAATCGCGAAGATTATGAACATTTTTGCAAGTCCGGGCTTGATGCCAGCCCGGTGAATCAGATTTTGATCGACGAATCTCTGTTGGGCTGGAAAGAATTTGAAATGGAGGTCGTGCGCGACACAGCCGATAACGCAATTATCGTCTGTGCGATTGAAAACGTTGATCCCATGGGGGTGCATACGGGTGATTCGATCACCGTGGCCCCGGCGCTGACGTTGACCGACAAAGAATATCAAATCATGCGCAACGGCTCGATCGCAGTGCTGCGCGAAATCGGTGTCGAGACCGGCGGCTCTAATGTGCAATGGGCGGTAAACCCGGTGGACGGTCGCATGGTTGTCATCGAAATGAACCCGCGGGTGTCACGCTCTTCGGCGCTGGCCTCAAAGGCCACGGGCTTTCCGATCGCCAAGATTGCCGCCAAGCTGGCGGTGGGCTATACGCTGGACGAGTTGGACAATGACATAACCAAAGTCACGCCGGCCAGTTTTGAGCCAACGATTGACTATGTTGTCACTAAAATTCCCCGCTTTGCGTTTGAAAAATTTGCAGGGTCTGCGCCTTTGTTATCCACGGCGATGAAATCTGTGGGCGAAGCGATGAGCATTGGACGCACCATCCATGAATCGCTACAAAAGGCGCTGGCATCGATGGAGACGGGGCTGACCGGATTTGACGAGGTTGAGATTGAGGGTGCGCCCGACAGAACAGCTGTTATTCGGGCAATCAGCCAGCAAACACCGGACCGAATGCGCACGATTGCACAGGCTATGCGGCATGGATTGAGCGATGAAGACATCCATGGCGTCACAATGTTCGACCCATGGTTTCTGGCTCGTATCCGCGAGATTGTTGAGGCCGAAGCCGAGGTGCGCAGCAGTGGCCTGCCAAAAGACGCAGAGGGTCTGCGGACCTTGAAAATGATGGGCTTTACCGATGCTCGATTGGCGACGTTGACCGGGCTTGGTGAGGCGGATGTGCGCCGGACACGCTTTGGCGTCGGTGTGCACGCTGTGTTCAAGCGAATCGACACGTGTGCTGCCGAGTTTGAGGCGCAGACACCCTATATGTATTCGACGTATGAGGCCCCTGCCTTTGGCGATGTGGAGTGCGAGGCGCGGCCATCTGACAAGAAAAAAGTTGTGATCTTGGGGGGCGGTCCTAATCGTATAGGTCAGGGGATCGAGTTTGACTATTGCTGTTGTCATGCGTGCTATGCGCTGACAGAGGCGGGATATGAAACCATTATGGTGAATTGTAACCCCGAGACCGTTTCAACTGATTATGACACCTCGGACCGCTTGTATTTTGAGCCGTTGACCTTTGAGCATGTGATGGAAATTTTGCGGGTCGAGCAAGACAATGGCACCCTGCATGGTGTGATCGTGCAGTTTGGTGGTCAGACGCCTTTGAAACTGGCCAATGCGCTGGAACAGGAGGGCATTCCTATTCTGGGCACCACGCCGGATGCGATTGATCTGGCCGAAGACCGCGAACGCTTTCAGGCTCTGGTCAACAATCTGGGGCTAAAGCAGCCAAAAAATGGCATTGCTTCGACCGATGCGCAGGCGCTGGAGATTGCCAACGAGCTTGGGTTCCCGCTAGTGATCCGGCCGTCCTATGTTTTGGGGGGGCGGGCGATGGAGATCGTGCGCGATATGACCCAGCTCGAACGCTATATAAAAGAGGCGGTGGTGGTCTCTGGCGATAGCCCAGTTTTGTTGGACAGTTATCTTGCCGGCGCGGTGGAATGTGATGTTGACGCGCTGTGTGATGGCACCGATGTGCATGTCGCAGGCATCATGCAGCATATCGAAGAGGCGGGCGTCCACTCTGGTGACAGCGCGTGTTCGCTGCCGCCCTATTCGTTGTCGCCCGCGATTATAGCCGAATTGAATGTGCAAACCCGGGCGTTAGCATTGGCACTGAACGTGGTGGGTCTGATGAATGTGCAATTTGCCGTCAAAGACGATGAAATTTATCTGATTGAGGTGAACCCCCGGGCTTCGCGCACGGTGCCGTTTGTCGCCAAATCCACTGATAGCGCCATTGCCTCAATCGCGGCGCGCTTGATGGCGGGAGAGCCGCTGAGCAATTTCCCGCACCGCGCGCCATATAAAGACGCCTCCTACGACGAAGTGTTGCCGATGGCCGATCAGATGACCTTGGCCGATCCAAATATGCCGTGGTTCTCGGTTAAAGAAGCGGTGATGCCGTTTGCGCGCTTTCCCGGTGTTGACACAATCCTTGGTCCCGAGATGCGGTCGACCGGCGAAGTCATGGGTTGGGATCGCAGCTTTGCGCGGGCGTTTCTCAAGGCGCAGATGGGTGCCGGAATGGAGCTGCCATTCAGCGGGCGCGCTTTCGTATCGATTCGCGATACCGATAAGACGCCCCAGATGATCGAGGCAGCCAATCTGTTGATTGAGACCGGCATGACTTTGATTGCCACTCGCGGTACCGCCGCTTGGCTCAGCGTGGCGGGTGTTGCCTGTGATGTGGTTAATAAAGTTTATGAGGGCCGGCCAAATATTGTTGATATGCTGAAAAATAATGAGATCGCTTTCGTCATAAACACCACAGAGGGTGTGCAAGCCGTTGAGGATTCCCGCGAAATTCGCTCGGTGGCTCTGTATGATGGCATTCCGTATTTTACGACAGCGGCGGCGGCGCATGCGGCGGCCATGGCGATGCGCGCGCGCGACGAGGGTGATTTGGTGGTCAAATCTCTGCAAGGCTAGATCACGCTAATAATGTTGTCTAAATAAAAATTCAGCTTTGAATGTTATTGCCTAGCAGTTGTTTGCGGGGTATGATCAACTTAAGAGATATTTTATTGATTTTTTCACTATTTAGTTGAGAGCATGTAATATGTTGAAACTTATCAATACTGTTTTATCAGCAGCCTGTTTTGCCCTGTTTGGCTTGGCTGCTTTTGCGCAGGCGCAAACATTAGAAATTGCAGACCCAGAACTCCGTAAAATTACGCAGGTTTTTCCGGACGCTGCGTCGCCAACTGGGGCAGTTATCGCTTATAATCCGTCAAAGTGCCGACAAATTGGCATGGCTTGCAAGTTTTTGCAGATCCATGAACACGGACGGATTGAATTGGGATATCAACCTGCCAAGGCGGGTGCTTTGGGGCAAGATTTGGAGGTTCTCGAGCGTGAAGCTGATAAAATCGCAGCGATAAATGCATCGCCGCAGGTGGTATTCGCAGGATGGCAGTTTTTTCGAACGGGGTATGCTGGTTTATCCCATGAAAGCTATAGGCAGCCACAGCTGAGAGCCAAGCGCATTTGCGAGTTTGCGCAACAGGTTGGCAATTGGATTGGCCCAGTTCCCTGTGAATGAAGCATAGGATTGCGGGTTTTTTGCATGCCTAAACGCGATCACGTCTTTTTGGTGCCTTTTCTGGTCGCCGTTTAGCTGATGACGAGCAAACGGGATGCCGACCAATTTGCGTTAGAAAATGTCAGTCCGTAAACGAAGTTCGCGGCAAGACAACTTTTTGAATTGCTTTACAGTAATTCGGGCATGGCCTCTATGCAGCGCCACGGCATACAGCCAGATGTTTGTGTTTATTTTTGCAGTGTCGGGGTAATTGGATCGGCCCGGTCCCCAGTTTGCCACAGGGTGCTCTGGGTCGGTTTGGTTTCAGATCTGTCACGGGGTTACGCGTAGGCCCAAGCCAGTAATCCCAGTCCCAAAACCACGCGGTAAATCACATACGGCGTAAAACTGACAGTTTTTAACAGGCGCATCATCAGCACCAAAGCGCCCAGTGCAGCGATAAATGCAAACACCGCCGCCAGCGCCGCATCCTTAACAAGCGCGTAATCCGCCGTTGTGGCCACTTCGGCGCTCAGCAGCACCCCTGAGGCGATTATGGTCGGGATTGACATGAGCATCGACAGTTTGGCGGCCCCCTCGCGGCCATAGCCCAAACGCCGCGCGCCGGTGATGCAGATACCCGAGCGCGAGGTGCCGGGAATCAGCGCCAGCGCCTGCCATAGTCCCAGAATGATCGCGTGGCGCAGCGACCAGTTTTCCGCGGTCTTTTCGGTGGCGCCGGTTTTATCACACCACCACAACAGCCCCCCAAACCCCAACATAGTCCAACCGATCAAGGCTATCGACCCGCGCATCAGTTCACTTAAACCGGTGAGTTTCAGCATCAAGCCGAACAGAACGACCGGTCCGGTGGCAATTATGAGTAAAAAGGCCAGATTGGCCCCCGGCGTATCAAGTTTCCCGTAAATCATCCGTGGAACGCCGCCTACAGCCATCCGGACATCACGCCAAAAATACAAGATAACAGCACCAAGCGTTCCAATATGTACTGCAACATCAATGGTTTGACCTTGATCCTCTAATCCGGTCAGCTTGGGCAATAGGATCAAATGACCAGACGACGAAACTGGAAGGAATTCAGTGAGACCTTGCAGAATAGCAATGAGTAGAAGGTGAAAAGACGCCATTGGGTGCATCCGATATAAGCCCTATCTGTTGGATATATCGGGTGGATCGCGAAGGAAACCCCCCAAGTTAGTTCCGTTTCGGTCCTAATGTGCGCGAATTTCCGCTTGTAAATTAGCTGACTACATTCATCGGTCCAAATAAGGGCAGCTTTACTGCCTTTTATTCTGGGATGGTTTGCGATATGGGTCCGCCAACGAATGAGTATAGGGAGTGGCCGAAGGGATGGCTGAGCAACCGATGTTGAAATTTGTCTCTGTGGATCGGGACATGCCCACCAAACGAGATGCGGGACTTCGCAATCAGGATTTCAACGAAATCTATGCAGAATATGCGTCTGTCAAAGCCCAAGAGCAGGCCAGCCGCTGCAGTCAGTGTGGCGTTCCTTATTGCCAGACCCATTGCCCTTTGCACAATAACATTCCCGACTGGTTGCGGTTGACGGCAGAAGGCCGACTTGAGGAAGCCTACAACATGTCCCAGGCGACCAATACCTTCCCGGAAATCTGTGGGCGTATCTGTCCGCAAGACCGCCTGTGCGAGGGAAATTGCGTTATTGAACAATCCGGCCATGGGACGGTGACGATCGGGGCAATTGAGAAATACATTACCGATACAGCCTGGGAAAAAGGCTGGGCCAAACCGCTCAAACCCGCCGTTGAACGTGTTGAAACCGTTGGAATTATTGGAGCGGGCCCAGGCGGCCTTGCTGCTGCAGACCGGCTGCGGCGGGCGGGTGTGCAGGTGACAATCTATGATCGTTATGACCGGGCGGGCGGACTTTTGACCTATGGCATTCCGGGTTTCAAACTTGAAAAAGATATCGTGCTTCGGCGCAATGATCAGCTGCAGGCCGGCGGGGTGGAGTTTGTCCTGAATTGCACGGTAGGTGAGGATATCAGCTTTGCGGATCTGCGCGCCAAACATGATGCTGTGGTGATTGCCACTGGCGTGTACAAAAGCCGAGACCTCGACGCGCCGGGCAGCGCCGCGGCTGGGGTGGTGCGGGCGATTGATTATCTGACCGCTTCAAATCGCGTTGGCTTTGGAGATTCGGTGCCTGCGTTCGACAACGGTGAGTTAAATGCGGCCAACAAGCGCGTCGTGGTGATCGGTGGCGGCGATACTGCGATGGATTGCGTTCGCAGTGCGATTCGCCAAGGTGCTGTCAGCGTGAAATGCTTATACCGGCGTGACCGTGCCAATATGCCGGGTAGCCAGCGGGAAGTGCAAAACGCCGAAGAAGAGGGCGTGGTGTTTGAATGGCTTGCCGCACCAAACGGATTTGTTGGTGATCCTGTCACCGCAGTGTGCGTGCAAAAGATGCGCCTTGGCGCACCCGACGCCACCGGCCGTCGGTCGCCCGAGGTTATTGAGGGCTCCGACTACGACGAACCGGCCGATCTGGTGATCAAAGCGCTTGGCTTCGAGCCTGAAAACTTGCCGAAACTATGGGATGTGGATGGATTAGATGTCACCCGTTGGGGCACGATCAAGGCAGATTTCAACACTGGAAAAACCGCGCTTGATGGGGTGTTCGCCGTGGGAGACATCGTGCGCGGGGCGTCGCTTGTCGTCTGGGCGATCAAAGATGGCCGCGACAGTGCCGATGCCGTCTTGAACCATCTAAGCCAGACCCGGGTGATGGCGGCAGAATAAGCCGCCCGCCACCTCCGTTTTAACGAAGACCAAGAAAATCAACCGCGCTGGGCCTCATATGAGCGTTACCACGCGGAATTAGGGAGACCGAAATGACAAAATATGACGCTGATTGGGTAGCCGCAGAAACAGCTAAGCGCGCCTGGATGGCCGAGAATGGCATGTACTCCGAGGCTGAAGAACATGCCTCTTGTGGCGTTGGTCTGGTGGTGTCGATCAATGGCCAACCCAGCCGCACAGTTGTCGAACACGGCATCGCCGCGCTCAAAGCGATTTGGCACCGTGGTGCGGTGGATGCGGATGGAAAAACCGGCGATGGCGCAGGTATTCATATTGATATTCCGGTTGGGTTTTTCCAAGACCAAATACGCCGTACGGGTCACGAGCCGCGCGGTGATGAACTATTGGCGGTGGGTCAGGTATTTTTGCCTCGCCATGATTTCGGAGCGCAGGAAACCTGTCGCACCATCGTTGAGACCGAGGTCCTGCGCATGGGCTATTACATCTTTGGCTGGCGCCACGTGCCGGTAGATGTCGAGTGTTTGGGCGAAAAAGCCAACGCGACAAGGCCCGAGATTGAGCAAATTTTGATCTCAAACTCAAAAGGTGTCGATAAGCAAACCTTTGAACGCGAACTTTACGTGATCCGTCGTCGAATCGAAAAAGCGGCCGCAAATGCTAGCGTGCAAGGGCTTTATATTGCGTCATTAAGCTGTCGGTCGATCATCTACAAGGGTATGATGCTGGCCGAGCAAGTGGCGGTGTTCTATCCTGATTTGATGGATGAGCGCTTTAAATCGGCTTTTGCGATTTATCACCAGCGGTATTCAACAAACACCTTTCCGCAATGGTGGCTCGCGCAGCCTTTCCGCATGTTGGCGCACAACGGCGAGATCAATACCCTCAAAGGCAACATCAACTGGATGAAAAGCCACGAGATCAAGATGGCCTCAGCCGAGTTTGGTGCCATGGCAGATGATATCAAGCCAATCGTCCCGAACGGGTCGTCAGATTCCGCAGCTCTTGATGCGGTGTTTGAAATGTTGGTGCGTGCCGGGCGCAATGCGCCCATGGCCAAAACCATGCTGATCCCCGAAAGTTGGTCCAAACAAGCGATTGAACTGCCCGACGCATGGCGAGACATGTACTCCTATTGCAATTCAGTGATTGAACCATGGGACGGGCCGGCAGCTTTGGCGATGACCGACGGGCGCTGGGTTTGCGCTGGTCTGGATCGTAACGGTCTGCGCCCCATGCGGTATGTCGTGACTGGCGACGGCCTGCTGATCGCAGGATCAGAGGCTGGCATGGTTCCGATTGATGAAGCAAATGTCCGCGAAAAGGGCGCTCTTGGACCGGGACAGTTGCTGTCAGTGGATATGCAGGAAGGGCGATTGTATCACGACACAGAGATCAAGGATAAACTGGCGGCGAGCCAGCCATTTGGCGAATGGGTCGGGCGGATCACCGAACTGGACAGCGATCTGTCCAAGATCACCGAGGCGCCGTTGTTTACCGGCGCGGAGTTGCGCAAGCGCCAAATCGCGGCGGGATATTCGATCGAAGAGCTTGAGCAGATCCTTGCGCCGATGGCCGAGGATGGCAAAGAAACACTGGCTTCGATGGGTGATGATACCCCCAGCGCGGTGTTGTCAAAAACCTATCGCCCGCTGTCGCATTTCTTCCGTCAGAATTTTTCGCAGGTGACCAACCCCCCGATCGACAGCCTGCGCGAGTTTCGGGTGATGAGCCTGAAGACGCGCTTTGGTAACCTAAAAAACGTATTGGATGAAAGCAGTTCCCAGACCGAGATACTGGTGCTCGACAGCCCGTTTGTCGGCAATGCGCAATGGGATGAGTTGACCCGCCATTTTAATGCAGATTTGGCCGAGATCGATTGTAGCTTTCCTGCAGATGCCAGTCCCAATGCATTGCAAGCTGCCTTAGAGCGCATTCGCGCTGAGGCAGAGGATGCCGTGCGCTCGGGCGCGGGGCATCTGGTGCTCACCGATCATTATTCAGACGCCGAAAAAGTGGCGATGCCGATGATTCTTGCGACATCGGCGGTGCACAGCCATTTGACCACCAAGGGCCTACGGACGTTCTGTTCCTTGAATGTGCGGGCGGCTGAATGTGTTGATCCACATTATTTTGCCGTGCTGGTTGGGGCTGGCGCCACCGTGGTCAACGCTTATCTGGCCGAGGACTCTTTGGCTCAGCGCATTGAACGTGGACTTTTGGATGGACCGCTGACAGAGGTGGTGAATCGCTATAAGACTGCGATCGATCAGGGGCTGTTAAAGATTATGGCCAAGATGGGTATTTCTGTGGTGTCCTCTTATCGGGGCGGTCTGAACTTTGAAGCCGTAGGTCTGTCGCGGGCGATGTGTGCGGAATATTTCCCCGGTATGACCAGTCGTATATCGGGTATAGGTGTCAGCGGTATCCAGAATAAAGCCAAAGAGATTCATGCCCTTGGATGGAAAAGTGGCACCGATGTGTTGCCGATTGGCGGGTTTTACAAAACGCGCCGTGCCGGCGAGACCCATGCCTGGCAGGCCCAGACCATGCATATGATGCAGTCGGCCTGTAACTCGGCCAGTTATGAGCTGTGGAAAAAATATGCCAGCCGCATGCAGGCTACCCCACCCATCCATCTGCGCGACCTGATGGATTTCAAAGCGTTGGGTGCCGCGGTGCCGTTGGAAGAGGTCGAAAGCATCACTGCGATCCGCAAGCGGTTTGTTACGCCGGGTATGAGCCTGGGAGCGTTGAGCCCAGAGGCGCATAAAACCCTCAACGTGGCGATGAACCGAATTGGTGCGAAATCTGATAGTGGCGAGGGCGGAGAGGATCCGGCGCATTTTGTGCCCGAACCGAATGGCGACAATCCCTCTGCCAAGATCAAACAAGTGGCGTCGGGACGCTTTGGTGTGACGGCGGAATATCTCAACCAATGCGAAGAGCTTGAGATCAAAGTGGCACAGGGTGCAAAGCCCGGGGAAGGCGGGCAACTGCCCGGTATGAAGGTCACTGATCTGATCGCGCGGTTGCGTCATTCGACCAAGGGGGTCACGCTGATTTCGCCTCCGCCGCACCACGATATTTATTCCATCGAAGATCTCGCGCAGTTAATCTATGATCTGAAACAGATCAATCCACGTTGTAAGGTGACGGTAAAATTGGTGGCAGCCTCTGGTGTCGGCACGATTGCCGCGGGTGTGGCCAAGGCCAAAGCCGACGTGATCCTGATTTCGGGCCATAACGGCGGCACCGGCGCGTCGCCGGCAACCTCGATAAAATTTGCCGGTCTGCCTTGGGAAATGGGCTTGACTGAGGCGCATCAGGTGCTGGCGATGAACAATCTGCGCGGACGGGTGACGCTGCGTACCGATGGCGGGTTACGCACGGGGCGCGACATCGTGATGGCGGCAATGATGGGGGCCGAGGAATACGGCATTGGCACTGCGGCCTTGATAGCAATGGGCTGTATTATGGTGCGACAATGCCAGTCCAATACCTGTCCGGTTGGTGTGTGTACACAAAATCAGGAGCTGCGGGATAAGTTCACCGGCTCTGCAGACAAGGTGGTCAACCTGATCACCTTCTACGCGCAGGAAGTCCGTGAGATTTTGGCCTCGATTGGCGCGCGGTCACTGAGTGATGTGATCGGACGCGCAGACCTGCTGTCGCAGGTCAGTCGCGGGGCGGATAACTTGGATGATCTGGATCTGAACCCTTTGCTTATCAAGGTCGACGGCTCCAATCAGCTGGTCTATGACCGCAGCAAAATCCGCACCGAGGTTCCCGATACATTAGATGCTGAAATTGTCTCTGATGCGGCACGGTTTCTCAATGATGGGGAGAAAATGCAGCTGTCTTATGCCGTGCAAAATACCCATCGGACGGTGGGAACGCGGGTTTCAAGTCATATTGTGAAAAAATTTGGGATGAATAACAGTCTCCAAGACAACCATTTGACGATCAAACTGTCCGGCAGTGCTGGTCAGTCGCTTGGGGCTTTTGCAACCCGTGGTCTCAAGCTCGAGGTGTCGGGTGATGCCAATGATTATGTTGGCAAAGGCTTGTCTGGTGGGATGATTGTGGTGCGGCCGGCTTTGGCAAGCCGTTTGGTCGCGGCTCAAAACACGATTATTGGTAATACAGTTCTCTATGGGGCAACCGCAGGGTATCTGTTTGCTGCCGGCCGCGCCGGCGAAAGATTTGCGGTGCGCAATTCCGGCGCTCATGTGGTGATAGAGGGCTGTGGCTCAAACGGCTGTGAATATATGACTGGCGGTGTGGCGGTTATCCTTGGGTCGATCGGTGCAAACTTTGGTGCGGGTATGACCGGTGGTATGGGTTATCTGTATGATCCCGATGGTGTTGCGACCTCGCGTCTGAACATGGAGACGCTGGTGAGCTGTCCGGTGGCGGTCCCGCATTGGCAAGGCCAGTTGAAGGAATTGATCGAAAGCCACGCTGCGGAAACTGACAGTGAACGCGCATCGAATATTTTGCAAAACTGGGATCTTGAACTTTCTAAGTTCATCCAAATCTGTCCCAAGGAAATGCTTAATAAACTCATCCATCCCTTGGGGGTTGAGGCGACGTCCATTCCGGCTGAATAACCGTATAGGCACCCCTGATTATTGCTTGGGGGTGCCGTCTTATTTTTGGTGTCTTTTCTATGTCTCCGGCGGTGTTTATAGAAGAGAGATGTCACAAAAACCGGCTTCAGCGCCTGACGAGGTGCCCCTGCTATTATCGTCGTTTGGACGTGGCCTCCAGACATTGCTGCTTGCGATGATTGGCGGAGGTATCGCCGTTGTTTTCCTGATGAATTGGGTAAATCCGACGAAAACTTATTACATTTGGCAGGAAAAGCAACGACTTGGGAATGTTGAGGCTCTTTGGACACCATTGGACGACATTGCACCGGTTTTGGCCCGATCTGTTGTTGCGGCGGAAGATGCGAATTTCTGTCTGCACTGGGGTTTTGATATAGCTGCGATTCGTACTGCTCTTGCAGATGGCGGCCGGCGGGGTGCTTCGACGCTGACCCAACAAACCGTTAAAAACGTCTTTTTATGGCCGGCGCGCAGTTGGCTGCGCAAGGCGTTTGAGGCGGTTTTAACGCCTTTGGTCGAGGTGTTATGGCCAAAGAAAAGGATATTGGAAGTTTATCTTAATGTTGCCGAATTCGGCACGGGCGTGTTCGGGGTTGGTGCCGCCTCGCGGCATTATTTTGGGGTTGAGCCGAAAAACCTTACACCAGTTCAGGCAGCGCGGCTTGCGGCAATATTGCCGTCGCCGAAAACGCGGTCGGCCGCCAAGCCCACGTCTTATGTCCGCGCGCGCGCTGTTGCCATTGCAGATGGTGCTGCAACTATTCTTAAGGATCAAAGATCAGCGTGTTTCGAGGATTGAAAACTTCTGGTTTGCAGGGCATTGATGGGGCAGAGCGAAAAAAAGTGGAATCCCCGCCCGATGGCCCGTCTTTATCATATTGCAATGTCCCCCTATTGTCGCAAAGTCCGCCTGATATTGGCTGAAAAGCGCATCGAGTGCGAATTGATCGAGGAGCGCTATTGGGAACGGGACCCAAGCTTTCTACGGCGCAACCCGGCTGCAAAAGTCCCGGTTTTGGAAATTGACGGCAAGATCATGTCCGAGAGTGCGGCGATATGCGAATATCTTGAAGAGAAATACCCAAACCCCGCACTGATGCCAGTGGATATTCACCAACGCTATGAGGTCCGGCGTCTAGTGGGATGGTTTGATGATAAATTTCATCGTGATGTGACCTCGAAGTTGGTCTACGAACGGGTGACCAAAAAGATTATGGGGCAAGGCTATCCTGATAGTAAAAATGTCAAGGACGGCGCAAAAAAGATAAAATATCATCTCGATTATATTGCATGGCTTTTGGAACAACGGAGTTGGCTGGCCGGCGATATGATGAGCTTGGCCGATTTTGCGGCGGCGGCGCATCTCTCGGCGCTGGATTACATATCTGACGTCGATTGGCATCGCAACAAGGCCCTCAAGGATTGGTATGCCAAGATCAAATCACGCCCGGCTTTCCGGTCGATTTTGGCTGACCAAGTTCCGGGCTTCCCACAACCGTCGCATTATGCTGATTTGGATTTTTAACTCTCAGAGCCTGGCATAGGCCCATGTCATCTTCGGCGCTCAAACACCGTTTGGTTGATCAGGCAAAAGATCAAGGTTTTGCGGCTTGCCGCCTATGCCGGCCGTGGGATGTACCACAAATGCCCGAACAGTTGGCGTCTTTTCTGGCCCGGGGGTATCACGGCCAGATGTCCTGGTTAGAGGAACGGGCCCATTGGCGCGCCGCCCCGCAGGTCTTGTGGCCTGGGGCGCAAACAGTGATTATGCTGGCAGAAAGCTATACGCCACAGCATGATCCCCGCGCAATTTTGACACAGTCCGAGGCGGGTGCCATCTCGGTCTATGCTCAAAACCGTGATTACCATGATACGGTTAAAAAGCGGCTCAAGCGGCTGGCACGCTGGTTGATTGCCGAGGGTGGCGGCGAGGTGAAAGTCTTTGTCGATACTGCGCCCGTACCAGAAAAGCCGCTTGGGCAGGCCGCTGGGCTGGGCTGGCAAGGCAAACATACCAATCTGGTCAGCCGCGACTTGGGCAACTGGTTTTTTATCGGCTCGGTTTTCACAACGCTTGATCTGCCGGTGGATGCGGCCGAGGTTGATCACTGCGGGTCGTGTCGCGCCTGCCTGACAGCCTGTCCGACAGAGGCTTTCCCCGCACCTTATCAATTGGACGCACGGCGCTGTATTTCATATCTGACGATTGAGCATAAGGGCCCGGTTGATTTAGGTTTGCGATCGAAAATGGGCAATCGAATCTATGGCTGTGACGATTGTCTGGCCGCCTGTCCGTGGAATAAATTTGCCGTGACGGCACAAGAAATTCGCTATCATGCCCGTGATGATCTGCTTGCTCCGGCATTGGCAGAGCTGGCGGTTTTAGATGATGCGCAGTTTCGCTCAATGTTCTCAGGCAGCCCGATTAAACGCATCGGGCGCGATCGCTTTGTGCGCAATGTGCTGTATGCGATTGGCAATTCGGGACAGGGCAGATTGCGTGCAGTTGCCCAAAGCCTCTGTGCTGATCCAGATCCGGCGGTGGCAGACGCTGCGCGCTGGGCGGTTGAGCGACTTACAAAAAAATGATGCAAATTGGCTGGCGCGCGGTGATGCACAGGGTACATGTGTCTTGAATAGATAAACGGAGGCAGCGCATGACAGTGTTGTTGGGAGTTGATACCGGCGGAACGTATACCGACGCGGTTTTGGTAGAAGATGATGAAACGGTACTTGCCAGCGCGAAATCCCTGACGACCCGAAACGATCTGGCGCAGGGGATCGGTGCGTCTGTCGCGGTGGTGGTAGAGCGCGCAGGTATTGACCCCGCATCCATCGCCATGGCGGCGCTGTCGACCACGCTGGCGACCAATGCGCTGGTCGAAGGTCACGGTGGCCGGGTGGCGCTGGTCTATATCGGCTTCAATAAAAAAGATCTTGCAACGCATGGTTTGACTGACGCTCTGGCGGGCGATCCGTCGATCGTTTTGGACGGGGGGCATACGCATGCCGGCGTCGAAGCAGCCCCTTTGGACTGCGCGGCGCTGTCTGTCTGGATTGCCAGTCTTGTGGGGGTGTCGGCCTTTGCTGTGGCCAGTCAGTTTGGCACCCGCAATCCTGAACATGAATTAAAGGCAGCCGAGATCATTCGCGCGGCCACCGGCGTGCCGGTGTCATGTTCGCATCACTTGTCGGCAAAACTGAACGGGCCAAAACGGGCGTTGACTGCGCTGTTAAACGCTCGGCTGATCGGTATGATTGATCGCCTGATCGGGCGGGCGCAGGACGCTTTGATCGCATCAGGCGTTAACGCGCCTTTGATGGTGGTGCGCGGTGATGGGGCTTTGATTTCAGCGGCGATGGCGCGGGAGCGGCCGATTGAGACGATCCTCAGCGGGCCGGCGGCCTCGATTGTTGGTGCGCGCTGGCTGACTGGGGCCGAGCATGCGCTGGTGTCTGATATCGGCGGGACAACGACCGATGTTGCGGTTCTGCGCAATGGGCGGCCGGCAATTGATTCGGCAGGCGCACAGGTCGGGCCTTATCGGACAATGGTTGAGGCGGTTGCGATGCGCACCAGTGGATTAGGGGGCGACAGCGAGGTGCATTTCATTGCTGAGGGGTTGAAAAGCGGGGTGACGCTTGGGCCGCGGCGGGTGTTGCCAGTGAGCCTTTTGGCGGTTCAGGCCTCCGATATCGTTCATGCGACGCTGGAGCGGCAACTTGGCAATCCTGTACCGGGTGAGTATGATGGTTACTTTGTCCGACGGGTCGGGCCCACGTCTGAAAATGACCCACAAGAGGGGCAGATAGGTGGGTTGGAAGGCCGTGATGCGGCGGTTCTGGCGCGGATAGCTGATGGGGTCCAGCCGCTTGATTCTGTCTTGAAGACGCGCCTCGAAACCCGCTCTTTGCAGCGCTTGCTGGCGCGTGGCTTGGTGCAACTGTCCAGTGTGACACCATCTGACGCCAGTCACGTGTTGGGGCTGGCAACGTTCTGGGATTGTGCAGCGGCGCGCAAAGCGCTGCAGTTATTTGGGCGTCGTCGCACTGGCGCTGGCGAGAGCTTGGCCAAAGACCCGGCTGTGATGGCAAAAGCCATTGTTGATCAATTGACCCGTCAAACTGAGTTGGCGCTGTTAGAGACTGCCTTTGACGCGGAAGAAACCCCGTTTGGCCTGCCTGCGGCGCAGTTGGCGCAGCATGTCCTGACGCAAAGGGGGCTTGACGGTCACCGTGGTTTACTCGCGCTGAATGCAGGCTTGAACGTGCCGGTGATCGGGCTTGGCGCCTCAGCCAGCACTTATTATCCGGCGGTTGGAACGCGGCTTGGTTGCGAGATGATACTGCCCCGACATGCTGGTGTCGCCAATGCAATTGGTGCGGTTGTCGGACGGGTGACATTGCGTAAAACTGGGGTTGTGACATCGCCGTCAGAGGGATGCTATCGGGTGCATTTTGAAACTGGCCCACAAGATCTTGCCGACGCCGAAACGGCCATGGCACTGTTAGAAGACCACTTGCGCGGCGCGGTTACAGAGGCGGCGTTGACAGCCGGGGCTGGCAACATCCAGATCACTGCGCAGCGTGATATCCGTCGGGCGCAAACGGAGGCGCGCGAGGTCTTTCTTGAGGCCACAATACAGGTCGAAGCCAGTGGCCGGCCGCGTATAGCCGGCTAGGTGACCCGCGGATCATTCGGTGAGGTAATTTGGCTTCGATTACCGGGGCCTGACGACTTGGTTTGGTCACTGAAAGACTGAGCAGGGCGTTTTGGGAAAGGGCGGCACAGGTCAAGGCAAGGCTAGAACAGATCACAATCAATTGATCTGGATGAAAGAATCCTTTGACTTTTGCCCGCCTGCTCCATCTTAACTAAGAACAAGGTTTACGAGGTTATTATGGCAAAATACGAAAAAAATCCCGACGTGATCGCAGCACTGGATGAAGAGGCTTTCTGGGTCACTCAAAAAAGTGGCACGGAACGTCCCGGAACTGGCAAATATCTCAATAACAAAGATCCCGGCCTGTATGTGGATGTTGTTTCCGGCGAGCCGCTGTTCACCTCGACGGACAAATTTGACAGCCGTTGTGGCTGGCCCAGCTTTACCAAACCGGTCACACAAGATTTTGTGACCGAGGTGCGGGACAACACGCACGGCATGATCCGTACCGAGGTGCGCAGCACCCATGGTGACAGCCACTTGGGACATGTGTTTCCCGATGGCCCCAGAGACCGAGGCGGTTTGCGTTATTGCATCAACTCTGCCAGCCTGCGGTTTATTGCGCGTGATGATATGGTCGCAGAAGGCTATGGTGAATTTGTAAACCAAGTGGAGGATTCGTAGTGGAGCGCGCAGTTTTTGCCGGTGGGTGTTTTTGGGGCATGCAGGACCTGATCCGGCGCCTTCCAGGGGTGAGCCTGACACGGGTGGGCTATACGGGCGGTACGGTGCCCAATGCAACCTATGAAAAGCTGAAACGTGGCAATACCGGGCACGCCGAATCTATTGAGGTATTTTTTGACCCTGCCAAGCTGAGCTATCGCCAGCTGCTTGAGTTCTTTTTTCAGATCCACGATCCGTCCACCCCGGACCGGCAGGGCAATGACCGTGGCAGCTCTTACCGATCAGAAATTTTCTATGTTAATGCAGCTCAAAACGAGGCGGCAAAACAAGTGATTTCCGAAATTAACGCCAGTGGCAAATGGCCAGGGCGCGTCACGACAAAGATTTCCAAAGCCGGAGATTTTTGGCAGGCCGAGCCAGCGCATCAAGATTACTTGCAACGGGTTCCAAATGGATACACCTGCCATTACATTCGACCCGATTGGGTGCTCGCCAAACGCAGTTGAGCTTTGTAGCAAAGTCGCGCGGTTTGGGCCGTACCTTTAATAGGAGACCCCGATGACGTCGGCGCGTGGCATCTTATACAAACTCATTTCTGTTGCCATGTTTATTATCATGTCCGCACTGATCAAAGCGACCTCAGCTGATATACCACCTGGGGAAGCGGTGTTCTTCCGGTCGTTTTTTGCTTTGCCGGTAATTTTTATCTGGCTTTTGATGCGTGGCAACCTGCGTACTGGCCTGCGGGTAATCTCGCCTATTGGGCATTTCTGGCGCGGCTTTGCCGGGACGGCGGCAATGGGTCTTTTCTTTACGGGTCTGGGTTTGTTGCCACTGCCCGAGGTGACTGCGATCAGCTATGCAGCACCACTGTTAACAGTGGTTTTTGCCGCAATGTTTTTGGGTGAGACTGTACGGGTATTTCGCCTTACTGCGGTGGCGCTTGGCCTGGCGGGGGTGATGGTAATTTTATCGCCAAGGCTGACGGTATTGTCGGGACCAGAGGCTGAGATTGCCACGGCTTTGGGCGCAGTACTGGTCTTTACTAGTGCGGTATTTTCCGCTTTAGCGCAGGTCTATTTGCGCAAATTGGCTCCCGTTGAGGAGATTTCGGCCATTGTCTTTTACTTTACGATCACGTCGACGTCGTTATCATTGCTGACGATCCCATTTGGCTGGGTTCTGCCGTCGCTACAGCAGTCGGCTTTGTTGATAACGGCGGGGCTGCTTGGTGGGTTGGGGCAGATATTTCTGACCTCATCATATCGGTTCGCGGAAGCCTCGGTTGTGGCGCCGTTTGATTATGCCTCGATGCTGGGGGCATTGATTATTGGGTATTTCATATTTGATGAAACCCCCGGAGCCACGATGATGTTTGGAGTTGTTTTAGTGATTTGCGCTGGAATTTTGATTATCTGGCGGGAGCGACAGCTGGGCTTGCAGCGCGGTAGCGCCCGCCGCGGCATGACGCCCCAAGGATGATTTGAGTTCTGTGTCGGGTATCATTTTCAGACCTGATATGCCTGTCGCCGGTGCAGGTGACTGGCTTAGTGGAACATCGGTTCTGGTTGGGCGACATGCGTCATCATTGCATCACAGCTGTGTGTCATAGATTTTAAAGCGCTCGCGACCTGAAACGCCAAACAAGCCGCGACTGATGCAACCTGAGCTTTGACCATAACCGAGGCCAACAACATCGAGTCTTCGTGGTCATTTTCAGCGGCGCTGGCGATCATTGTCGCAAAGCATGATTCGTCAGCACCAATACAGCGGCATTCGAGCGCATGCCGCATCAGTGGTCGGCGTCCGTTTTGAACGATCAACTGGGTCAGTCTTGAGAGCGCAGCATAGGCATCATCGCCTCTGTCGACACCCAAGCCAATGCGAAAATCGCTGTTAATCTTCTCCTGCGCATCGGGGCCTTCGCACCACAATCGCAGATACAGCACGGCGCTCGCCTCAATTGGGGTCAAATCGTGCAGATAGCCCACAGCCGCTGCACCGCGTTGAGAAGCAGCTTGGCTCATTTTGTTAAAATGAGCTTGCCACTGCGGGTAATGCGCAGGTTGTAGATTTGCTCTGACAGCACGATCTGGGCTTCTTGCCCACCTTGGGTTAGTTCCTCGGCCTGATACGTTGGTAATTTTTTGATAACGGGCTGGGCGACATCGCGCAAAATATTGCGTTCGAGCATCAATTTCTCTCCTGTTCGATAAAAGGGGTTAGGAACCATTCCAGTCCCATACCTTCCGGCTGTGGGCGGTCAAAAAACATCACGAGCCAATCACGTGATTCCATGGGACAATCCCTCGGAATAGGCATGTTTTTTTCTTTGGTTTCCGGTTCGCGGGGCATTCTCGAAGTCCTAATGTTCAGAATACATTCGGGCTACCGTCTCAAACAGAGATACCTTGCTAGAATGTGTTAAACCTGACTAAAACAATAAGAAATGTCAAGTGGGATATTTTTTTATGGAATATGTCTATTTTTAAAGATCTTCTAATGCCAATCCTGCCTGGGTTGGACGCAGCAGATGGTGTCGAAAAGGCGCTGCTGGAAAGCAATTGGGAATCGTTTTCAATGCGGCGGGATAGGAGTGCCGGCTGGTTTTGTTCTGTAACAGGTCTGCCAGAATGGCGCCGGCATAATTGCCCATTGCGATCCCATTACCTTGCCAGGCAAATCCAGCGAAAGCACCGCTCAAATTTGGCAAAGCTCAATAGTGATCGACGATATCGCTGTCGGCCCATGCGGGAAACATCTGGCGAAAATCCGCTCTGATCTTGCGCATTGCCGCCTTGTTGGCGCGGGCGGTTACAAAAATAGCGCCGGGCATCCCAAACAAAAAACGCCCCTCGGGCATGAGCGGGAAGTAATGTAACAGTTCGCGGCGGTCAAAAGCCATTTTCAGGCTGGTCCAGCCCTGTGCTGCTTGTTCTTCTCCTGTCTGCGGCAGGGTCACAATAATGCTGGATTGTACGGGCAAATACCGGCCGCGCATCCAGTCTGGCAAATGATCCAAGAAATAGCCGTTGGTGGAAAAGGTGACTTTTTCTATAGTGATTTGGCCTTGTGGTGGGTTCAGGCAAAACGTCTGGTATTTTTCCAGTCCGGTGACCGGACTGTGCGCAAAGACTTTGGCCCCGGCGCTTTGTGCGACGCCTAACAGACCGTTTGCGTATTTGCGTGGATTGAGGGCAACACCAATCGGAATGGTCAGTGTGCCGTGAAATGGCCGCGTCAAGCCATGGGCGCTTAGATGAACGGCATTGATATAGCGGGCCTCGACACCATAATCATTTTTGACGTCAGCAGCCTGCCGGCGCAGCGCCGTCATAACCCGTGGACGTTGGGCCAGTGCTGTTTCACCATTTCGAATGGCAATTTACCTCGATGTCATGGCGTGCAATCAGATTTGCGACAAACTTAACAGCGGCCTTTTTCGCAGCGCCGAAATTCGGGTTTCTTCGCCTCACCTAAGCGGGTGATACGTGTTTTTTCACTGGCTAAAGCGCCCCATGTCAGCGAAAGCCACCATTGCGTCCTGAGGCCCCCCAAAAGGGTGTCTCAGCGTTGACAATTGCCACTTCTACTCGGTTGTGTGCCAGAAGTAGCGCGGTCGATAGCCCAGTAAAACCGGCGACAATGCCCGCCACATCTACTGTGAGTGATCCGGTCAGTGACGGCAGTGGTGGCAAGGAAACAGAGCGTTTTCAAAAGCAATTCTCGATGGGTTCGGATCCGCAAGCATTGGCTTGGCAAAGCCGTTTCAATCCTGTCCGCGTTCGGCTGCCTGTTCTTCGTGGTGCCGGCGCAGATTGGCCCTTTTAGATATCAACGAGGCGCTGATTACCCCGATGGTGACCACTGCGATCATCAAGGTTGATAGGGCGTTAATTTCTGGGCTGACACCAAGTCGGACGGCGGAAAAGATTTTGATCGGCAAGGTGGTGGCCGAGGGCCCGGCGGTAAAACTGGCAATCACCAGATCGTCCAGAGAAAGCGTAAAGGCCAACAGCCAGCCCGAAATCACGGCTGGCGCGATAATCGGCAGTGTCACAAGGCGAAAGGCTTCTAACGACGAACACCCCAGATCCAAAGCGGCCTCTTCCAAAGAGTGGTCGAAACTGACCAGCCGCGCCGAGACCACGACCGAGACGTAGCACATTGAAAACGTGGTGTGGGCAAGAATGATTGTGAGCACCCCGCGGTCAAGTCCAATGCCGATAAACAACAGCAGCAAAGATAGGCCAGTGATCACCTCTGGCATCACCAAGGGGGCATAGATCATGCCTGAAAACAGCACACGTCCTCGAAACCGCCCGCCCCGAACCAGAACATACGCCGCCATCGTGCCTAACACTGTGGCCAAACAAGACGACAACAGGCCCACTTTTATCGTGACCCAAGCAGCATCAAGAAAGGCTTCATTCTGGAACAATCTTCCGTACCATTTGGTGGAGAATCCCGCCCAGACGGTCACCAGCTTGGAGGCGTTAAACGAATAGATGACCAAAATTACCATCGGTAGATATAAGAACGCAAAACCCAGCGTCAGAGATGTGACATTGAACCAACTGAGGCGTTTCATGTGTCGGCCTCGCGCTGGTTTTGTTGATTGCGTTGGAACAGCAAGATCGGGATGATTAAAATTACCAGCAGTACAATCGCCACCGCCGAGGCCACTGGCCAGTCGCGATTTGAGAAAAACTCTTCCCACAGGATTTTTCCGATCATCAGTGTTTTTGATCCACCAAGCAATGAAGGGATCACAAATTCGCCCAAGGCGGGAATAAACACCAAAAAACAGCCGGCGATGATGCCGTTTTTCGCCAATGGCACAGTGACCAGCCAAAACGCCATAAGGCGAGAGCAGCCAAGATCTTCGGCGGCTTCCAGCAGGGATTCGTCAAGCTTTTCCAATATTGAATAGATGGGCAAAACCATAAATGGTAGATAGGTATAAACGATACCGATATAGACCGCCGTTGGGGTGTTCAGGATCATCAAAGGCGCGTTTATCACCCCCAGCCAGAGCAGCAACTGATTGATCAAGCCCTCTTGGCTCAGCAACCCCATCCAAGCATAGACCCGGATCAGAAAGCTGGTCCAGAATGGAAGGATTACCAACATAAGCAGCGTCGGGCGCCATTCGGTCGCGGCGCGCGCCATGCCATAGGCCAGTGGAAAACCGACCAATAAAGTGATGACTGTCGATAGCGTGGCGATTTTGAGACTGGATAGATATGCTTTCCAATACAGGTCATCCGTTGTTAGAAAGATATAGTTCTCCAGATCCAGCTGAGACAGAAATTTAACCAGCCCAGCCCAGCCCGCGCTGAGATCAAGATAGGGGCTATAGGGGGGAATTGAGAGTGCATATTCGGACAGCGAAATTTTCATCACGATCAGAAACGGCACCAGAAATAGCGCCAAAAGCCACAGGTATGGAATGGCAATCAGGGTCAGACGGCGCATATCAACCCTCCAATAATATGCCGCCAGTGGCGGACCAACTCAGCCAGACCGTATCATCCCAAGTGAACTTGCGACGGGCAATCCTGTGGGTGTTTGCGGTTTGCGCCTTGAGCATCTGCCCATTGGGCAATTCGACGTGATAGGTCGAGATATTACCAAGATAAGCAATGTCAATGATCTGGCCCGGTACAATATTGGCCGTTTCATCTGACGTCTCTGGCCGGTCAGACCAGATTGATATTTTTTCAGGGCGGATGGCGAAATGCACGCTTTGGTCCTGGCTGAAATTGTGGTTGCTTGTGCCGATAATCGGCGGCTGCCCCTCTGCCCAATTGATATGAACCCGATCCCCTTGCAGGTCTGCGCGGCCTTGAACAATGTTCACATCACCAATGAAATCCGCCACATAAACAGAGTTTGGCGCCTCATAGATGCGGTCGGGTGTGTCCACCTGAATCAAGCGGCCCTCATCCATCACGGCAACCCGGCTGGCAACGGTCATCGCCTCTTCCTGATCGTGGGTGACAATGACAAAGGTGGTGCCGGTCTTTTCCTGAATATCCATCAATTCAAACTGCGTGTCCTGACGCAGTTTTTTATCCAGTGCCCCCAGCGGTTCGTCCAGCAGCAAGAGTTTGGGCGCTTTTGCCAAGGAGCGCGCCAAGGCCACCCTCTGGCGCTGTCCCCCCGATATTTGATGGGGTTTGCGGCGCGCAAATTTTTCCAGTCTTGTCAGTCTGAGCATTTCTTCCACGCGGTCGACTAAAAGGTGTTTTGCCATACCTTCGCGGCGTAGGCCAAACGCAATATTTTCCCAGACCGACAGATGCGGAAACAGCGCATAGGATTGAAACATCATATTGACGGCCCGCTTGTTCGGCGGCACCGGGCCGATATCGTCGCCTGCCAACCGGATAGTTCCTGATGAGGGAGCCTCAAAGCCTGCAAGCATCCGCATCATGGTGGTTTTGCCGCAGCCTGACGGCCCGAGAAGGGCGAAAAATTCACGTTCGAAAATATCGAGGCTAAGATCATCAATGGCCACAAAACTGCCAAAGCTCTTGGTCACGCTCTGAAACTGTATCAGGGGTTTCTCATCGGGGTCTGTCCAAGGAGAAAACTGACATCCTGCAGAGGGTTGTGCCATTTAAAATATCCATTTTACAAATAGGTCCGCGCCGTCTGGGCGCAGACCCTTATTCAGATGTCCTCAGATCGGTTACACACCAGATTTGATTTTTGTCCACATGCGGGTCACGATCCGCTGTATTTTCGGGCTGTAAGGGCGTGTGGTGAATAAGTTTTCAAGCGTTGCCGCATCGGGATAGATCGCCGGATCGCCAATCACATCTTCCTCAAGCAGCGGCTGTGATGCGGCATTGCCATTGGCATAATACACATAGTTCGACGCATCGGCCATATTCTGTGCGTCCATGATGAAGTTCAAAAATACATGTGCACCATCTGGGTTTGGCGCATCTGTCGGGATAGCCATTTGGTCAAACCACATCTGCGCACCTTCTGTGGCGGCATTATAGGCGACCTCTACGCCGTTTTCGGCCTCATCGGCGCGATCCCGCGATTGTAAAATATCGCCCGACCAACCCACGGCGACGCAGATATCTCCATTGGCCAACGCATTGATATATTCCGAGCTGTGAAATTTTTGAATATGTGGCCGGATGGCCATAAATACATCCTCGGCCTTGGCAAGAACTTCCGGGTCATGGCTGTCTGGATTTTCACCAAGATACTGTAACGCCATCGGGATCATTTCGGTCGGAGCGTCAAGAAAATGTACGCCACATTCGGCCAGTTTTGCCATATTTTCCGCCTTGAATACGAGATCAAGCGATGTAATTGGCGCATCCTCCCCCAAAAGTTCGGTGACTTTTCCCACATTCACGCCAATGCCGGTAGTGCCCCACATATAGTTGATCGAATAGGCGTTGTCGGGATCGTATTGCTCGGTGCGTTCTGTCACCACATCCCACATGTTGGCGATATTGGGCAGTTTTGCCACATCCAGTTTCTGGAACGCGCCGGCGCTGATCTGGCGCTGCAGGAAAGTGCCTGACGGCACAACCACGTCATACCCCGAGCCGCCCGCAAGCATTTTTGTTTCAAGCAGTTCGTTACTGTCAAACACATCATAAATCAGATTCAACCCGGTATCAGCTGTGAATTTTGTCAGTAGAGCCTCATCGATATAGTCAGACCAGTTATAGACCCGAACGTCTTCGGCGAGCGCAGATCCGGCCAGCAAGGCGAGTGTGGCGGTTGCGGAAATTAGGCGATGTTTCATATCTGTCTCCTGTTGGATCTTGCGGCATTTAATGAGCCATATGCAATATTTGATCAAATGTTGTGCTGAATAGCAAGAAATAATGTTTTCATGCGGTGGTGGAACTGGCAAGTGGTATGATAGATGATCATAAATAATGCAAATCTGAGGGCAGGGACAGGGCGATGATAAAGCCGCAAAAAAATGGTGCTGGTTTGCCGACGCACGAACTTGTCTATCGACAATTGCGCGACATGGTTTTGTTCGGGGAACTGCTGCCTGGGCAAGCAGTAACCATTCAGGGATTGATACTGCATTTATCCGCAGGCATGACCCCTGTTCGGGAAGCGTTGCGGCGCTTGATTGCCGAGGGGGCTTTGGAAGCACAGGGCAACCGGCGGATCAGCGTGCCGCGGCTGACCCGTGCCAATGTCGACGAGTTGATATTTGCTCGGCAAGCGATCGATCCAAAGCTTGTTTTTATGGCGACATCTAATATTACTAAGGCGAATATGGCTGCTCTAACAGCGGAAGATGAGGCTTTGGATAGGGCCATTGTTGCGGGGAATATTCCGGGGTACTTACAGCATAATTATCGCTTCCACACGATGTTGTACGACATTGCTGATGCACCAATTCTGCGCTCGGTGGCGCTGCGAATGTGGCTGCAGTTCGGTCCGTCTCTGCGGGTTGTCTGTGGTCGGGTTGGCACACAAAATCTGGTTGATGAGCATAAAGAGGTGTTGGCTGCAATGGCGGAAGGTGATGCAGAGCGGGCGGCAGCTGCGATCCGTGCTGATGTTCTGCAGGGGATGGAACAGGTGCGCCGAACCTTTGATGTCTCGGATTAAGGTGGGTGATTCGATTGACATTTTATAATTTGATCATATTTTAGGGGTATCGGCATTTGCATTGTGGCTTGGCCGGAATTTGCTCTCTTGAAAGGCTCTTAAATGAATTTGATGACGAATCACATGCCTACCGCTGAGTTGCAGGCGCTAAACGCCGCCCATCACATGCACCCTTTCAGTGCCCAGGCAGAACTGGCCGAGAAGGGTGCGCGAGTGATCAAATCCGCCGAAGGTGTTTATCTCACAGACAGTGACGGCAACAGGTTTCTGGATGCGATGGCAGGGCTTTGGTGCGTCAATATCGGGTATGGCCGCGGTGAGTTGGCCGATGTTGCGGCGCGCCAGATGCGCGAACTACCCTATTATAACACTTTTTTCCAAACCACCCACGTGCCGGTTATCGCGCTTTCGGCCAAATTGGCCGAGCTTGCTCCAGGCGATTTGAACCATGTGTTCTATGCAAGTTCCGGGTCTGAAGCGAATGACACCAACATCCGCATGGTACGGCATTATTGGGCGATGCAGGGCGCGCCAGATAAAAATATTATTATTAGTCGCAAAAACGCCTATCACGGGTCGACCCTTGGCGGGGCGTCCTTGGGGGGTATGTTGCCGATGCATGAACAAGGTGGCCTGCCAGTGCCAAATATTCATCACATCAATCAACCCAATTGGTGGGCCGAGGGCGGTGATGTGAGCCCAGAGGCCTTTGGTCTGGCCCGGGCGCAAGAATTAGAGCAGGCGATCCATGATTTGGGCGAACACCGCGTTGCCGCGTTTATTGCCGAACCTATTCAGGGCGCTGGGGGCGTCATTGTGCCCCCTGACAGCTATTGGCCCGAGATTCAGCGGATTTGTGATCAGTATGATATTTTGCTGATTGCCGACGAGGTGATCTGTGGGTTTGGCCGCACCGGCAATTGGTTCGGCAGCCAGACGTTGAACATCCGTCCCGACATCATGACCATCGCCAAGGGTCTGTCGTCAGGGTATCAACCAATTGGAGGGTCGATCGTTTCTGACGCGGTGGCGCATGTAATTGGGCAGGGTGAGTTTAATCACGGCTATACCTATTCCAGCCATCCGGTTGCCGCAGCCGTGGCGCTGGAGAACCTGCGAATTCTGCAAGAAGAGCATATCGTTGATAATGTACGGACTGAGGCGGCGCCCTATCTGGCCAACAAATGGCGCGGGCTGGCCGACCACCCGCTGGTGGGTGAGGCAAGCGTCATCGGCATGATGGGATCACTGGCTTTGACCCCGCACAAAGAAAGCCGTGCGAGATTCGCCGCCGATCCCGGCACCATCGGGTATATGTGCCGTGAACATTGTTTCGCCAACAATTTGGTGATGCGCCACGTGTATGATCGCATGATCATCTCACCGCCTTTGGTGATTTCAAAAGGCGAAATTGACCAACTGATATCCCGTGCCACCAAAGCATTGGATGCGACCTATGCACAGGCCAAGGACCAAGGCATGCTAAAGGTTGCTGACGCCCATCCGTGAAGTGAGTGTACGGCAATTCAGGCTCACGCCTCCGTTTTCTGTCGGGGCTCAGGCTGCACCGTGCAACTTTCTGCCCAATCCCGTCAGCATCTCGAGGCAGGCGCTCAATTGATCAAGCGCGACATACTCGTCCGGCTTATGGGCCTGGGCAATGCTGCCCGGCCCACAGACCACCGCCGATAGGCCCAAACCCTGAAATAAACCCGCCTCAGTGCCAAAGGCCACCAAGTCAGCGCTATTGGCACCGGTCAGTTCGGATACCAACTGGCGGGCGGCATTCTCGGGCATCGGGTCAAGCCCGCAGATTTCGGCAATGATCTCGGTGCTGATGTCGGCTGCGGGGTATACCTGTCGCATGGCCGGTATCAGCGTTTCGTGGATATACTGCTGCATATTGTCATTGACAAAGGCCAGATCAGCGGCCTGAACGGGGCGCATTTCCCAATCGACTTCGGCTTTGCCAACGATGACGTTATGGGCCACACCGCCGCTAATGCGGCCGACACTGAGCGTGGTCCAAGGTGGCTCAAACCGGCTGTCTGTTGGCGCACGATTTTTAAGGTGTTCGCGTAGTTCCATAAGCCGCGCGACAAAACGCACCGCATATTCGGCGGCGTTGACGCCCAGATCGGGTGCCGAACCATGTCCTTCAAGGCCGGTGAAACGGGTGGTGTATTCACAGGATCCCTTATGACCTTCGATAATGCGCATCTCGGTTGGTTCACCAATAATCGCAATCGCGGGTTTGATCTGGCGCTTTTTCAATTCGCGCACCAGTGCCAGTGCACCAAAACAGCCGCTTTCCTCATCATGAGTAAAGGCAAAATGTACCGGCTTCTGCAGTTTTTGACTGGCATAAAATGGAGCCATTGCCAGAGTTGCCGCGATAAAGCCTTTCATATCACACGTGCCGCGACCATAGAGCCGCCCGTCGCGGGCCTGCATTTTAAATGGGTCGCTGGACCAGGTCTGGTCGGTTACCGGCACCACATCGGAATGCCCCGATAGCATGATTCCGCCGTCTATATCAGGACCAAGCGTGGCAAACAGATTGGCCTTTGCACCGGTGGGGTCAGGAAACAGGTCGACCCGCGCACCCAAGCCGTGCAGATACTCGGCAATATAATTAATCATATCCAGATTACTGTCGGGCGAAACGGTTGGAAAGCTGATCAAATCTGCAAGGATATCGGTGGTGGCTGTAAGTGTGGTCATTTGATCATAAGCTCTCGTGGTCGGTTACATAGGGTTTCTGCGGCACCGTCTTCGCGGATAAGAATCGATTCGGTGATTTCTAGGCCCCAGTTTGCCATCCACAGGCCGGGCATGAAATGAAAAGTCATACCGGGGTGCAGAATGCTCTTGTCCTCAGTTCGGATACTGATGGTGCGCTCGCCCCAATCGGGGGGATAGCTCAACCCGATCGGATAGCCAGCGCGGGCCGCGCGTTCGATACCGGCGCGCTCCAGCGGTCGGGCCAGCGCTTCGGCGATATCACAGGCGCGGTTTCCGGCGCGTGCCGCGTCAAGGCCGGCCTCAAGGCCCTCTGTCAGGGCGGCTTCTGCGCGTCGCAAATCATCCGGGGGTGTGCCTAAAAAAATGGTCCGGCAAAACGGTGCGTGATAGCGGCGGTAACAACCCGAAATCTCGAAAAACGTTGCCTCGCCAGTTTTGAAAGCCCGCCCATCCCATGTCAGATGCGGTGCGGCGGCATCACTGCCGGACGGCAGCAGTGGCACAATCGCAGGATAATCGCCCCAGATGTCTTCAAAGCCGCGTAGCGCGTCGCCGTAAACCTCAGCTACGATGTCATTTTTGGCAATCCCCGGTTCGACACGCGCAAACAGGCCATCAATGATTTTTTCTGATATCCGCGCTGCCTTGCGCATAAAGGTGATTTCCTCATTTGATTTTATGCAGCGCTGCCAATTGACTAAGGCGGTTGCATCCTGAAGTGTGACGCCGGGCGAAATTTTGGCCAGAGTTTCACATAATACCTGATGGGCCTTGGCAGAATAATAATAGTTATCCAGTTCAACCCCGATTCGTTTGGCACCCGCACGATATTCTTGTAACCACCTGGCCAGATCCTGCATTGGATGGCGTTCATTGGACTGTACAAAATAGTCCGCATAGCCGTGTATGCGGTCATCCGACATCCATACCGTGCGCAACGCCCCGTTGGCATCTTGTGACCGGCCCCACCAGACAGGGTCGGAATCCGCAGGTATTATCACCCCTTGGTGGACATAAAACGACCAGCCGTCATAGCCGGTGAGCCAAGCCATATTCGACGGGTCGGTGATAAACAGCATGTCCAAATCGGCGGCTTGCATGGCGTGCCGTGTTTTGGAAAGCCGGCGTTGGTATTCTAAGGGCCCAAAAGGTAGGTTTTTGCGAATCATCTGATGGTTCCTAACGGGATACCTTTGCAGTAAACTCTGTGGATTTACTGGTACAGGTCTTTTTAAAGTAACAATCCGGTGTCTTTCGGACCTAAAATATCTGTTGATGTGCGTTGCACTGCTTGTATGGTTAAACTGCTAAAAGCTTTCTCGGAGCCGGGGTGACGCCGTTTGCGCTAACAATTCGCTTGTGGTCAAAAAATATGCTCAAATATCCGTCTAAGAGGGCAGAAGACGTTAAAAAACATTGCAAATGTTCGGGCTTCCCGTCTAGGAAGCACTCCAACTGACTGAAGTCAGGCCGAAGTATGAAAATGGGGAGCCAGTTATTGGCAAACATGAAGACCGCGACCGACGCTTTCGTTCAGTTTGAGCGTGTGCAGAAAAGTTACGACGGCATTTCCCTTGTCGTGAAAGATCTTAATTTGGCTATGCCAAGGGGTGAATTTCTGACAATGTTGGGTCCATCGGGGTCGGGCAAGACCACCTGTTTGATGATGTTAGCTGGTTTTGAGACAGCAACTCACGGAGACATCATGCTCGACGGGATATCTATTAATAATATTCCGCCACATAAGCGCGGGATCGGGATGGTGTTTCAGAACTATGCGCTGTTTCCCCATATGACGGTGGCTGAGAACTTGGCGTTTCCGCTTGAGGTGCGTAAAATACCGAAAGCCGAACGCGAGGCCAAGGTCAAGCGGGCGTTAGAAATGGTGCAGATGGGCGCGTTTGGTGGTCGGAGACCGGCACAATTGTCAGGCGGGCAACAGCAGCGTGTGGCGCTGGCGCGGGCCTTGGTGTTCGAGGCCGAATTGGTGTTGATGGACGAGCCGCTGGGTGCGCTGGACAAGCAACTGCGCGAGCATATGCAATTTGAGATCAAGCGCATTGCCGATAATCTAGGTATCACGGTGGTTTATGTGACCCATGACCAGACCGAGGCGCTGACCATGTCTGACCGGGTTGCGGTGTTCGATGATGGCCGGATTCAGCAACTGGCGCCACCGGCTGAATTATACGAATCGCCGCAAAATAGTTTCGTTGCGCAGTTTATTGGCGAGAACAATACCCTTGAAGGTGTGGTGAAAAAAATTGCGAACGGCGTGGCATTGGTCCAACTTGACGATGGCAAGTTGATCGATTGCAACCCGGTCAACGTCAGTAAGGCTGGTGAACGGACGCGGGTATCTATCCGGCCTGAACGGGTTGAGTTTAACAAGGACCGCCTGCAAGATGGGGCGCATACGCTGACCGCAGAAGTACTGGAATTTATCTATATGGGTGACATTTTCCGAACCCGATTGCGCGTGGCCGGTAATGATGAGTTTATCGTCAAGACCCGCAACGCGCCCGATCAGGTGCGATTGGAACCCGGTGCCCAGATCGAGATTGGCTGGCTGCCGTCAGATTGCCGCGCGCTTGACGCATGAGTGGCGAAAGAGATAGCGCGTTCCGTCAGGAACGTGGCTTAAGATGTATCCGTTGTTTTGCCCGTAACGCGGACACTCTTCTCCAAAAACGGGCTGCATGGGAGAATGCAATGAATTTCACAAAAACGGTTGCCGCGACAGCGGCGCTTTCAATGGCTGCAGGTGCTGCGATTGCAGGTGGTCATTTAGCTAATGAAATGACTATTGTGTCTTGGGGTGGAGCCTATTCTAAGTCGCAATTGAAAGCCTATCATGAGCCCTATTCGGCAATCACTGGAGTGACCATACTGAATGATGACAGCTCTAGCACTGCTGTTGCAAAATTGCGGGCAATGAACGAAGCGGGCAATATAACTTGGGATGTGGTAGACGTAGAAGCAGGCCCGGCCATGCAATTGTGTGATGAAGGTTTGGCGATGGAAATCGATCCAGACACCATGTTGGCGCGAGCGCCAAACGATGTATCTGCAGCAGAAGATTTTGGCGATATGCTGGTGTCTGATTGCTTCATTCCACAAATTGTTTATTCGACAACGTTTGGTTACCGTACCGACCTCGTCGGTGACACCGCACCAACCAGCGTCTGTGCCGTATTTGACACAGCCGCCTATCCTGGCAAGCGGTCGCTATTCAGCGTGCCGATTAACACAATGGAATGGGCATTGCTTTGCGATGGTGTTGCAAAAGCAGACATCTATGACACGCTGGAAACAGAAGCAGGTCAAAATCAGGCCCTTGCCAAGCTGGACACCATCAAAGATGATGTGATCTGGGTTTCCTCAGGCTCTGATACGCCACAGCTTTTGGCGGATGGCGAAGTAATCATGGGCGCCACTTATAATGGCCGTCTTTTTTCGTTGATCGAAGAGCAAAAGCAGCCAGTTGCAATGATTTGGGATGGTCAGGTTATGGATCTGGATGGTTGGATCATTCCAACTGGACTGAGCCCTGAGCGTCAGGCGCGCGCGCTTGACTATATCATGTTTGCTACCGATACCACTCGTTTGGCTGATCAGGCGAAGTGGATTAGCTATGGCCCAGCGCGTAAATCATCTGCACCATTGGTCGGTAAACATGCTGATTTGGGCATCGATATGGGGCCACACATGCCAACATCGCCAGAAAACCTGTCTCGTGCTTTCCTCATGAACTACAGCTTCTGGGCTGATTACCGCGATGATCTGGATGCCAAGTTCCAGGCATGGCTGGCTAAGTAAGCCGCAACAATTGGGAAGGGCCAGATCGGCCCTTCCTTTTTCCTTGGTTGATTTCACACCCCAGCGATATTGAGCATAAAATGAGCGCTTCGACCGACACTGAACCGATGCTTGCGGCAGACGGGTCCCCCCTTAAAAAGAGTTTGGGACGGGCGTTGCGGCGACAAAAAATCCGGGCGCTGCTTTTGATTGCGCCGCTTTTAATTTTTGTTTTTATTGCTTTTATTCTGCCTATCGTCTCAATGTTGTTCCGTTCGGTTGAGAACGACATCGTGGCAACGACGCTGCCGCAGACCGTCAGTGCCTTGCAAAACTGGGATGCGGAATCTGGCGCGTTGCCGGACGAGGCGGTCTATGCCGCCTTCGCATCCGACATCAAACTTGCGGCAAAGGCAAAAATTCACACCAAAGTTGGACTGCGTTTGAACTATGAGCAGTCCGGTATTGCATCGCTGTTTAAAAAAACCGCGCGAAAAGCCAAAAAATGGGATATCGAAACCGATGGCCCGTTCAAGGAAAAGCTGATTGATGTTCATAAGGGCTGGGCCAAAATTGAAACTTGGCAGACGCTTAAGGTGCACAGTTCCAATTACACAAGCGGCTATTTCCTGAACGCGGTGGACATGCGCAAAACCGTTGGTGGACCGCAGTTTCAGCCCGAAGATAAACAAATCTTGCTGACGCTTTTTGGGCGCACGTTGTTTATGTCGCTCGTCATCATGGGCTCTTGTTTGTTGCTTGGCTATCCGGTGGCGTGGCTGCTGGCCAATCTGCCGATGCGTCATGCTAACCTTCTGATGATCCTTGTGTTGTTGCCGTTCTGGACCTCCTTGCTGGTGCGCACATCCGCTTGGAAAGTGATGTTGCAACAACAGGGCGTGATCAATGACGTTTTGGTGCAACTCGGTCTTGTGGCCGATAGCGCCCGTTTGGTGATGATCAACAACGAGACCGGCACCATCGTGGCGATGACACATATTTTGTTGCCGTTTATGATCCTGCCGATGTATTCGGTGATGCAGACCATTCCCCCCAGTTATGTGCGGGCTGCCAAATCCCTTGGCGCAACCGATTGGACGGCGTTCTGGCGGGTCTATTTCCCGCAATCGGTTCCAGGTATTGGTGCCGGGTCGATTCTGGTTTTTATTCTGGCGATTGGATATTACATCACGCCTGAAATCGTGGGCGGCACGAAGGGCGTGTTTATTTCCAACCGGATTGCCTATCACATTCTGCGATCTTTGAACTGGGGGCTGGCGGCTGCTTTGGGCACAATTCTGCTGGTTGCTGTACTGGTCCTGTATTGGGCCTATGACAAGATGGTCGGCATTGATAACGTCAAACTTGGAGGGTGAGGTCATGGCTGCACTTACTGTGATTTCACGCAAACCTATCCCCTTTGTGATAGCGGCCACAGCACTTGTTGGTGCCCTGCTTGGTGTCTTGATGGGTATGTCCATGGGAAGTGCCCCGCTCGGGCTTATTGTCGGCGCAGTGATATCTGCTGGGCTGAGCTATGTGGCGACCACGGTATTGTCTGAGGAAAAAACTGCGCGTTACGCGCTGATTGCTGTCAGCTTGATCGCCGGTGGCTATTTCCTTGGGTTGGTCGGTGCGGTATTTGGCGCGTTGTGGGGGTGGTTCTTTGGCTGGTTCACCTTCTGGCTGTTCGAGGGGCGCTACCGGGCGCGTCTGCACCCTTATCTGACCCCTGGGCAAGTACTTTGGCACTATGCCTTCAGAATTATCTGCGGGCTGATCTTCGCCTTTCTGATTATCCCGATTATTGTGGTCATGCCGCTTTCATTCAACGCGGAAGATTTCTTTACCTTCACCCCTGAAATGCTGCGCTTTGACCCTGCCGGGTATTCTTTGAAGCATTACAGAGATTTCTTCACCAACCCAGAATGGCAACGCTCCTTTAAAAACTCGTTGATGATCGCCCCCATCGCGACCTTGGTGTCCGTATCGCTGGGCACATTGGCTGCGATTGGGCTGAGCCAGAGCCATGTGCCGGCTAAGCGGGCAATTATGGCGATCTTGATTTCGCCAATGATTGTGCCGCTGATCATTTCAGCGACGGGCATGTTTTTCTTCTATGCCGGTCTGGGTAATTTTCTGGAAGGCCGGTTGGGATTGGATAAAAGTCTGGTCGGGTATATCAAGGTCGTGCTGGCGCATGCGGTTTTGGGCATTCCATTTGTCATCATTACCGTGACTGCCACGCTGGTTGGTTTCGACAGCTCGCTGACCCGTGCTGCGGCCAATATGGGGGCAAATCCGGTCACCACGTTTTTCCGTGTCCAGATGCCGTTGATCCTACCGGGGGTGATCTCTGGGGGCCTGTTTGCTTTTATCACCTCGTTTGACGAGGTTGTGGTGATTATGTTTGTTGGTTCAGCCGGGCAAAAGACGCTGCCCTGGCAGATGTTCACCGGGCTGCGCGAACAGATCAGCCCGACTATTCTGGCGGTCGCGACGATACTGGTCTGTATCTCGATCGCGCTGCTGATGACGCTTGAATTGCTGCGCCGGCGGTCAGAACGGTTGCGGGGGCTCAGCCCTGGCTGAAACTGTGTCATCCGGGCGTTTGCGACCGGTCAGTGCCGGGTATAGGTCATAAGACCGCGCTTTTTGTATTGCGAGAGTATGGACCTAATATACTGTACCACCAGCAGCATGGGATTCAGACGCGGCTAGACCGGGTATGCCATTTTAAAAAGGACATTGACCGATGATGGATGACACAGATTACAAAGCGAAAATGCAAGAGGTTCAGAAAGAGCACCGCCGCAAGACATCGCAAGCGCAAGATCCCGATCGTGGGCTGGTCTTGGTCCATACCGGCAAGGGCAAAGGCAAGTCCAGTTCGGCCTTCGGAGTGATTATCCGCGCCTTGGGCTGGGGCCAAAAAGTTGCAGTGGTCCAGTTCATCAAAGGCAAGTGGGTGACCGGTGAGCGGCGGTTTTTTAAAACGATCGAGGATCAGGTCAGTTGGCATACCATGGGCGATGGCTTTACTTGGGATACGCAGGATCGCAACCGCGATACCGAGGCCGCACAGGCCGCGTTTGCAAAAGCCTGTGAGATGATGTCGGGCGGTGAGTTTGATCTTGTGGTGCTAGATGAAATCAACATTGCCATGCGCTATGAGTATTTGAGCGTGGATCAGGTGCTGGAAGGTCTTGAGGGGCGGGCGGCTCGAACCAGCGTTATTCTGACAGGTAGGGATGCCAAACCTGCGCTGTGTGATTATGCCGATCTGGTGACCGAGATGACTGAGGTGAAACACCCGTTTCAGGCCGGGATCAAAGCCCAGAAGGGCCTTGATTTTTAGGTTATATTTTGACGAGTTATCCAAGATTTCAGATCAGCCATGCGAGGGCTGTTGAGACCAGCGTTAGAGGGCTGTTGTATCCGGACTGAGAACAGCTGTGCGGCTATGGGCCCAATCTAAGGCAGTAAAAATGGTCATCGCGCGATTGAGCGCCCATCCGAACGCCATCTGGATGTGTCGCAACCCATTCAAATCCGTATTTTTCATAAAATCGGATGGCACGATAATTTTCTGTATCAACAAAGAGCTCAAGTTGCGCGATTTTGGCGGCGCGCGCTTCTTGAATAACGCCTGACATAAGACACTGGGCGGCGCCTGTCCCTTGGTATTTTGGTCGGACAAAAAATGGACCGATCTGTGCGCGATGGCGTGTTCGTTCAAAGAGTTCCGGACGGTATCCACAGAACCCCACCAACGTGTTGTGATAAAAAACGCCGCGTGTCGTCCCAAAATTTAAATGGGTCCTTGCGCGGTCTTTGGTGGTTTTCAAGGCTTCCTCTGGGGTGATTAGAAACCCAAGAGGGAAGTCTTCTACGCCCTCTAGTTTGAGGGTTTGCCATTCAATGGCATGGTCGGAAGTCAGTTTTCTGAAGGTGAATGCCAAGGTTATTAGACTTTTTGTTAAATATAGCCAAAAATCGTAACGGATTGCTAAAAGGTGTCAACGCCTCGTTGTCTGCGCAATCACCGATTATGCAGGCCGCGGTAAGGGTCAGCGTTGAGCGCAACACGCACCGCGCATTGTGAATGCTGGCAGTTGAGGCCGCACTACTTCTGCCAAGTCGGCAGTGGGTCATACCCCAACTGCAATAAAACATGTGGAACATCCACGAATACCCAGTTTTCCACCAGAAGCTCATTTTCACGCCGCCACCAATCACAGACGCGCATAAAAACCCGTTCGTAGGTTGGGCCTTGCCCCAGGAATGGTTTGACGTTGATACCCGTCAAAGATGGCCAGCCTCCCGAGCAGGTGTAATTGCCCTCACCAAATCTTGTGAAATGTTTTGTGAATCCGTTGTTTTTTGACCCGCCTGACCATCCTTCGAACTGAGATTCAAACGGAACCTGAAAGGAAGCGAAATCATCCACACCAACAAAGGAACCAAACGCTCCTGGGCCATACCACATCATGTTTTTATGCCAATAGGGTCGCCACGCCTCATCTTTTGTCGCCAATCTGGCAAGCATGTCCGTGACAATCTGAAAGCTAAGCTGTCCCTCGGCAGGGTCAGGGGCCGCGATGAGGACACCATCCCGCGATGCAGGCCCCTGGATTAGCCCGGTGTAGCCACGCGAATAGCCAGGACCCATATTCAAAGGCCATTGATTACAGGCAATCATTAGTTCTGGGATGTCGAGAAAGATATAGCTTTCGACGGCTTGACCATTCTGTATGCGGTGGAATTCACCATAGCGTAAGTAACACAGTGTTTTTGTCGCGCTCAGACCAATCCAATCCTTTGCAAATTGCCCGACATAGTAGCCTGTTGCGCTGATCCAACTTTGGCCCTCGGACTTCCCAACCATGAGGATATCGTCGCGCCGATAGAGCCCTTTAAATGAATCTTGGAGCGGCAAGAGAAATTCACTGAGGTAGGCATCTGCACCTTTCAGCTGATTGAACGGATGGACAACATTAATCTCTGCATTCTGAGCAAAGAAAGTCGCGACATTGGAAGAGAAGTCTCCCGGATGGTTAAAGACTTCTGAATATTTTAAATAGAGTGAACGATCATGTATCGGCATGATTTCCTCCGTTTGAATCGAATGAATTTTGAAAGAGCTCAGGTTAGCTGTGAACCGGCCCCGCCCGCATTCTGGCAAATGGAATTCGACCGGGACGTCTCGATCTTACCGCTAAAAGACGCAGAGTTGCGTTGCGGGAAAACGATTGAGTCGAGAGAAGGCTCTTGCGTCCCATATGGTCACACTAACTCAGTTCATGCCGCAAACAAGTGAATATAATACGGCCAAATCATTCTGATTGTCGCTTACAAGCCAGTCCAAGGTTAATAATCCGTTTGGGCTTTGGAGCCAGTGAAAAACAATTTTGCGAAGGCCTCACATGCGCTGCTAACAAACCGTCAGCGCGCTTGGCCACGAGGGTTCGGTGTATATGGTATGTCCAGGACGAGCCAGACCCCCAAAATTATTGGTTTTGTTGTCACATACACATGAGGATCACCAGCAGTGCTGAAACCCGCTGGAAATATTGACCTGCGCCGAAAAAGCCAAGACCTTATGGTGTCGCTAAGTCAGTCAAAATTCTGCCCATTTGGAAAAAATATCAGACCTCAGCAATCGTCTTGCCGCTTTGGTTCAGGCCGGCCGGCTTATTGGCGTACCAGCCTCTCATAGCTTTCCGAGATGTCGCGTGTCAGCGCGCCGACCTCAAAGTTATACTCCCCGATTTGTCCTACCGGCGTAACTTCTGCGGCGGTTCCGGTCAACCAACACTGCTCAAAACCCTCTAATTCTTCGGGCATGATATGACGCTCGTTCACCGTGATACCGCGCTGTTTGAGCATTTCGATCACCGTTTGACGGGTCAATCCATTGAGAAACGAATCCGGCATTGGGGTGTGCACTTCGCCATCCCTGACGAAAAAGATATTGGCCCCTGTAGCCTCGGCTATATAGCCGCGATAATCGTACATCATTGCATCCGAACAGCCTTTGGCCTCGGCGGCATGTTTTGACATGGTGGCGATCATATAAAGTCCTGCGGCCTTGGCTTGTGAAGGGGCGGTTGCCGGATCGGGGCGGCGCCATTTCGCGATATCGAGCTTGGCGCCCTTCATTTTTGCATCGCCATAATAATTGCCCCATGACCAGACAGCGACCGCCATATGCACCGGGTTACGGGCGCTGGCGACCCCCATATCTTCACCGGCACCACGCCATGCGACCGCTCTGACATAGGCGTCGGTCAACCCGTTGGCATCCAGCGCGCTCTGCTTGGCGGCTTCTATTTCATCGACGCTATAGGGGATGTCGAAATCGATCAGCTTGCCGGATTGGATCAACCGCTCAGAATGCGCGCGGCTTTTGAAAATCTTGCCGTTATAGGCGCGCTCCCCTTCAAATACCGAGCTGGCATAATGCATCGCATGGGTCAGAATATGGACATTGGCCTCGCGCCAATCGACCAGCGACCCGTCCATCCAGATTTTGCCATCGCGATTGTCATAGCCAGCCATTCCGTAATTCCTTTTTCGCATTCTTTGCATTAGTTGCGTTAGACATGCCATAACCTGACATTTTCTGTCTATTTAGCGTAGATTCGCTAGCAGTTCGGTCTTGGAAAGTCAACAAGACTGACATAACCTTGGTTTCAAAGTTAAAGCAGTTGGAGAAGAGAGATGGCGGAAAGTCTGTCGATGTCACGGCAATCCAGCGAGGCCCTGTTATATCTGACCGACGAACAATTGCGGCAGGGCATTGAAGCGATGTTTTTTGCTTATCGCGGCTTTACCGATGACCCTGATCGCATTCTGAGCGGGTTGAGCTATGGTCGTGCGCATCACCGTGCGATCCATTTTATCAATTGCGCACCGGGCACGACGGTCAATAATTTGCTGAGTATTCTGGGGGTCACCAAACAATCGTTGAACCGGGTCTTGCGGACCTTGGTCCACGACGGGTTGGTTGAGGCCCGCATAGGCCAGAAAGACCGGCGGGAACGGCATTTGTTTTTAACAGACGAAGGTGCGCAGCTAGAACACAGATTATCCGGGGCTCAGCGCGCGCGCATGCGCGCGGCGTTTCGGCAAGCTGGCCCCGAAGCGGTGGCCGGTTTCAGGACGGTGCTTGAGGCGATGATGGATGATACGCTGCTTCGACATTATAAAGGCTTGCGGGATTATCCAACATGACCAAATTTGCAGCTCATCTTTTGATTGTTGATGATGACGAGCGTATCCGAACCTTGTTGCAGACTTTTTTGATCCGGCAGGATTTTATGGTGTCCACAGCGCGAGATGCCAGCCACGCCCGCCGTCTTCTTGAGGGACTGGCATTTGACATGCTCGTGCTTGATGTGATGATGCCCGGTGAAGACGGGGTGTCACTGACGCGGTCTTTGCGGGAAACGTCGCAGGTTCCGATTTTGTTACTCACGGCCAAGGGCGAGGCAGACGAGAGAATTACTGGTCTCGAGGCGGGCGCAGATGATTATCTGAGCAAACCGTTCGAGCCCAAAGAGCTGTTGCTGCGCATCAATGCGATCCTGCGCCGCATGCCTGAACCAACTTTATCTGAAGTGGCTCCCAAAATTCTATACTTGGGTGCGGTGCGCTATGATGTTGATCGCGGCGAGTTGTGGCGTGGCGATACGCTTGTACGTCTGACCGCGACCGAGGCACAGCTGATGCAGCTGTTTGCCAGCACGCCGGGAGAGGCGGTAAGCCGTCTGCAGCTGGTCGAAGATCTTGGCCGCGATGATGAACGCGCCCAAGAACGTGCGGTTGATGTTCAGGTGACCCGTCTGCGCCGCAAGATCGAAAGTGATCCGAAAGAGCCGCGTTATCTGCAGACCGTGCGCGGTGCCGGCTATATGCTAACCACAGATTAGGGATGTGATCCGCAGCCTTTTTGAAGATTTGGGACATGATATGACAACTGCCTTGCTCACCCACCCCGCGTGTTTGAAACACGTCACACCGCCGGGCCACCCCGAACAGGTGGCGCGGTTAGAGCGCGTTCTAGCCGCGCTGGAGCCGATGGATTTGGTGCGGACCGCCGCGCCATTGGCGGCCGAGGATGATCTGTTGCGTATCCATCCTCAAAGCCATCTGGACAGCTTGCGTGCAACGTTGCCTGCGGCGGGGTACGCAGGGTTGGATGGGGACACTTTTTTGTCACCGGGATCTTTGGATGCTGCGTACCGTGGAGCAGGGGCGGCGGTCAAAGCGGTTGATATGGTTGTATCGGGTGTGGTGCGGAATGCGTTTTGTGCCATCCGGCCGCCGGGCCATCATGCAGAATCCGAGACACCGATGGGGTTTTGCTTGCTGGGCAATGCCGCATTGGCGGCCAAACATGCGTTGGATCATCACGGCCTAGACCGTGTGGCAGTTGTTGATTTCGATGTGCATCATGGCAACGGCACTCAGGAATTGCTCTATGATGAAGGCAGGGCGCTGTTGATAGCCTCGCAGCAGATGCCGCTCTGGCCGGGCAGTGGTGGTATTGATGAAACCGGTGTGTTTGACACGGTTGTAAACATGCCTCTTGCGCCGGGCAGTGGTGGCGTGGCGATGCGGCGGGCCTATGAGGCGCAGGCGTTTCCCCGGTTGGAAGCGTTTCGGCCTGAGTTGATTATTATCTCAGCTGGATTCGACGCCCACCGTGCTGATCCGTTGGCGGGTCTTAATTGGTCAACAGATGATTTTCGATGGTTGACGATGCGGTTGTGCGCGCTGGCGGATGGGTTGTGCAATGGTCGGGTGGTGTCTACATTAGAGGGTGGATATGATCTGGATGCTTTGGCCGAGGCCTGTGCCGCGCATGTGCAAGTGTTGATTGATAGCGCCATGTCCTGAGCGGGCCAACAGACAGTTTAGAAACTGATTGCTGTGTTCAATTTTCATGTCACAGGCGCGGATTGCTAAATTGTACATTGTGCTAGCACGCGCTAGGATTACCACAAAGATGATATCAAAGGACAGGCCTATGACCGCACCCCCCGTAGCTGAGATGACATTTGAACAGGCAATGGCCGATCTGGAACAGGTCGTCACCCAGTTGGAGCGCGGCGATGTCGCACTAGAGGATTCGATTGCGCTTTATGAACGGGGCGCCGAGTTGAAAAAACATTGCGAGACCAAATTGAAACAGGCCGAAGAAAAGGTCGCGGCGATCACTCTTGATGGCAGCGGTCAGCCCAGCGGAACCACGCCGGTTGAGGGTTTGTAAATGTTCCAAGCGCGGTTGACCGCGGTCGGGCACGGGGTGCAACAATTGCTAGATCAGGTTCTGCAAGGCCAACCGCACCAGCTGGCCCAAGCCATGATGTATGCGGTGCAGGGTGGCAAACGCCTGCGGGCTTTTCTGGTGTTGGAAACCGCGCGCTTGCACGGCATAAAAGAGCCTCGAGCGCTCTGGCCGGCGACGGCCATTGAGGCGATGCATGCCTATTCGCTCGTCCATGATGATCTGCCGTGCATGGACGATGATGACCTGCGTCGGGGGCAGCCGACGGTGCATATGAGATGGGATCAAGCCACCGCGGTTCTGGTGGGCGACGCGCTGCAGGCGCTGGCCTTTGAACTGGCGGCACATCCGTCGTGTTCAGACGATCCCGCGATCAGGGCTGAGCTGGCCTATCATCTGGCTGTCGCAGCGGGTGGACGCGGTATGGTGTTGGGACAAGCCGAGGATATTGCCGCCGAGACTGCTGACGTCCCGCTTGATCTGGCGGCGATTACCGGTCTGCAGGGGCGCAAAACCGGGGCGTTGTTCCATTGGTCGGCGACCGTGGGGCCTCGGATGGCAAAAGCTGATATTGCACCTCTTGGGCGCTATGCCGACGCGTTGGGTCTCGCGTTTCAAATCGCGGATGATATATTGGATGTCGAGGGTGACTCCGGTAAAGCCGGCAAGCGGCTGCAAAAAGACGGCGCTGCCGGTAAGGCGACTTTTGTATCGCTGCTCGGTTTAGACGCTGCCAAGCGTCGTGCGGGTGATTTGGTGGCAGAAGCGCAGGCTGCGCTTGAGGTTTATGGCGATGAGGGCGATACCTTGCGACAAGCCGCACAGTTCGTTATTGCCCGCGACACTTAACACTTTTTAAAGGAGGGCTTGGCATCTCCGACCAACCTGACACACCCCTGCTTGATAGGGTCCAATCGCCTGCTGATCTCAAGCGATTTTCCGACGGGGAATTGACTTCTCTGGCGGGGGAATTGCGTGCCGAGACGATCCGGGTGGTGTCGGAAACCGGTGGTCATCTTGGGGCAGGTCTTGGTGTTGTGGAATTGACTGTTGCGCTGCATGCGGTGTTTGACGCGCCGCGCGACCGGTTGATTTGGGACGTGGGCCATCAAACTTATCCCCATAAAATACTCACCGGGCGGCGGGATAAAATGCACAGCCTGCGGCAGAAAGATGGTCTGAGCGGCTTTACCAAACGCAGCGAGTCACCCTTTGATCCGTTTGGTACGGCCCATAGTTCAACCTCAATCAGCGCAGCGCTGGGCTTTGCTGTGGCCCGCGACCTTGGCGGTGCCAGCGAGATCGGCCATGGGGATGCGATTGCAGTGATTGGTGACGGCGCAATGAGCGCCGGCATGGCTTTTGAAGCGCTTAATAATGCGGGTGTGCTGAACAAACGGCTCATCGTGATCCTCAATGACAATGAGATGTCCATCGCGCCGCCAGTGGGGGCGATGTCGCAATATCTGTCGAAGATTTATGCCAAGCCGAGGTTCCAGGATTTAAAGACCATCTCTGAGATCGCGCTGCGCTTTCTGCCGGAACGCGTGAGCAATGTTACCAAAAAGGCCAAGGGGTTGCTCAAGGGGCTTGCCGTTGGGGGTACGCTGTTTGAACAGCTTGGGTTTACCTATATCGGGCCAATTGATGGCCATGATATGGACCAGCTTTTGCCAGTTTTGCGCATGGTTCAAGAGCGCGCTGCCGGGCCGACCCTCATTCATGTAATAACCCAAAAGGGCAAGGGCTATGGTCCGGCTGAGGCTGCGCCAGACAAAGGCCATGCAACGGCTAAATTTGACGTCTCTACCGGCAAACAGCAAAAGACTGCCTCCAACGCGCCGGCCTATACCAAGGTCTTTGCCAAGACTCTGACCGATCTTGCTGCTCGGGACGATAAAATATGTGCAGTCACTGCGGCCATGCCGGATGGGACGGGACTGGATCTGTTTGCCGAGCTTTTTGCCGAGCGCTGTTTCGATGTTGGTATCGCTGAACAGCATGCCGTGACTTTTTCGGCGGCCTTGGCGGCGGGCGGCATGAAGCCGTTTTGCGCGATATATTCGACCTTTTTGCAACGCGGGTATGATCAGCTGGTGCATGATGTGGCCTTACAGGGCCTGCCGGTGCGCTTTGCGATTGATCGCGCTGGTCTGGTTGGTGCAGATGGTGCCACCCATGCGGGCAGCTTTGATATTGCCTATCTTTCTAATCTGCCAGGCATGGTGGTGATGGCGGCCTCCGATGAAGCGGAACTGGTGCATATGGTGGCCACTGCGGCCAGCTATGACGCCGGGCCGATTGCGTTTCGGTATCCACGCGGGGAAGGGCAGGGCGTTGATATGCCCGAACGGGCAGAACCGTTAGAGATTGGCAAGGGACGCATTGTGCAGGCAGGGCAGCGGGTGGCGATTTTATCGTTTGGTACCCGACTGGGCGAGGTTTTGACCGCATCCGAGAGTCTGCGAGCCGATGGGATTACCCCGACCATCGCCGATGCGCGCTTTGCCAAACCACTTGATCAGGCGATGATTTTGGATCTGGTCAAAACCCATGAGGCGCTGATCACAATCGAGGAAGGTGCCGTGGGTGGATTTGGCAGTCATGTGGCGCAGCTTTTGTCTGATCAAGGGGTGTTTGATCGCGGCTATTGCTATCGCTCGATGGTGTTGCCTGACGTGTTTCTGGATCAGGCCAGCCCCGAAGAAATGTATGCCAACGCAGGATTGCAAGCGGCAGATATTGCAAAAAAAGTACGCGAAGTTCTGGCATAGGTGGGGTCGGTACAAATTGGACTAGAGCATGCTGGACCGAAGCAGATTTGGCCTAAGTACACTGGTCTCGCGCAGGTTTGATCGACGCAGGCCCTTTAATCCGTGCGGTCAGCTCGCTCGCTTTCCAACATAGCTGTAAGCACCGATTTGTAATCTTTATACAGCAGTTCGACACCCAGCTCAGACTTGATCCGGTCGTTTCTTATCCGTTTGCTTTCGGCATAGAAACTGCGCGCCATTGGTGACATCTCGGCCTGCTCGAACGGAACTTCCGGCGGTGGTGGCATACCAAGCAGGGACGCGGCATAACTGATAACGTCCTGTGGTGGGGCTGGCATGTCGTCGCAAACGTTATAAATCGCTGCGGGGTTGGGCCGATCCATCGAGGCGGCAAGAACCTGCGCAATATCGTCGACATGGATGCGGCTGAACATCTGACCCGGTTTTATAATCCGTCTGGCGGTGCCTGCGCGCAGTTTGGCAAATGGTCCGCGTCCGGGTCCGTAAATCCCTGCCAGCCGGAAAATATGCAGCGGTAGGTTGGGAATGGCGCGCCATGCCTGTTCTGCAGCTTTTCGCCGTTGACCGCGTTGGGTAGAGGGATTGATGGGGGTGTCTTCGCTGACCCAGTCCCCGCCTGTGTCTCCATAGACCCCGGTGGTGGACAGATACCCCGCCCATGTCAGGTTGGGTGCGATTTGCGTGATCTCGTCTCCCAAGGCCTGCAGTACCGGATCGCCCTGCGCATCTGGCGAGGCAGATATCAACAGGTGGCTGGCGGTATGCAGGGCTGTTGTGATGTCTCCTGAGGGCCACAACAGCGCCGTCGCACCTGTGGCGCCAAGCTGGTCAAGGTTTTCAGGGCGCCGTGTGGTGCCGAACACCTGCCAGCCCTGTGGCAGTAAGCGCCGTGAAAGCGCCTGTGCGGTGTATCCGTAACCGAAACAAAAGAGAGTGCGTGTCATGGCGCCGTGATCGCCTGTCCTGCGGTTTATTGCAAGGGCGGGCTTGCCTTTCATGGCTGATTTGTCTTGAGTGTTGCCATGGCCGAGAAAACTCCGAACCTTGATGATGCCTATGGGATCAAAACATCTGACGATAACGCCCGTCTCTATGCGGACTGGGCCAAAACCTATGACGCCAGTTTTGCCGCTCAGATGCACTATACCCTGCCCGAGGCGATGGCTGAGGCGTTTCTTGCTGCGGGTGGCAGCGCGCCGGTGCTCGACCTTGGTGCCGGGACCGGATTGTTGGGGCAGGCGCTTGCTGACCGTGGGGTCCTTCCGTTGGATGGGACCGATATTTCACCGCAGATGCTGGCAGTGGCTGAAGACAAGCAGCTGTACCGTCGGGTTTTTACCGGTGATCTAACGGCGCGTCTGCCGGTGGCTGACGGCAGCTATCATGGGGTTATCAGCGCCGGCACGTTTACCACCGGTCATGTCGGTCCGGAGGCGCTGGACGAAGTGTTGCGCGTGGCCCGCCCCGGCGCGGTGATCGGGATTACGGTCAATGCGCGCCATTGGAAAACTGCGGATTTTGCCGCAAAATTTGCTGCGCTTTCGTCGCAGATCACCCGGTTTGAGCTGCAGGATGTGGCAATTTATGGTGCGGACGCAGAGGGAGTGCATAAAGACGACATGGCAAAAATAGCGCTGTTTCACAAACTGTGAGCTTTTAACCCGTGTGACGCAGGTGAGCGGTTTGGTTGCGTCGTTGAAAACGACAGTGGTTATTGGCTATAATTCGATCCTTCATCATCCAGAATCGCTTTTAGCTCATTTAGATGTCTTGTGCTCTGACCGGGGTATTCTTCTAATTCACGAGCTGCTTTTTCCGCAACTTCATCAGATAATACCCGCAGTGGCTGGCCGGTTTGCAACGCTCGAATATAAGTCTCGGCGGCGCGTTCGAAATAAAACAGCCGGTTAAAGGTTTCTGCGACCGTATTGCCAATGATCATCACACCGTGGTTGCCCATGATCAGCACTTTTTTGCTGGGATCGGTTAATAATTGCGCACAGCGCTTGCCCTCTTGCTCAAATGCCAGCCCGCCATAGTGGTCGTCAATCACGTAACGGTTGAAGAATGCCGCAGAGTTCTGGTCAATTGGTGGTAGGCTGCTGTCAGCCAGTGAGGCCAAAACCGTGGCGTGAATTGAATGGACATGCATGGCGCAGCGCGCGTGTGGACAGTGGCGGTGCATGCCCCCATGCAACCCCCAAGCGGTGGCATCGGGCGCGTTCGGCCCCGTCAGCGTATCGGGATCATTGGCGTCGACAACGATTAGATCTGAGGCTTTGATCCGGGCGAAATGCACTTGGTTCGGGTTCATTAAAAAGCGCGTGCCGGCGTCGTTGATGGCGAGGGAAAAATGATTTGCCACGGCTTCGTGCATATTGAGCCGCGCAGTCCAGCGAAATGCAGCGGCCAGATCGACACGTTCGGACCAATTGTCGATGTTGCTATGCAGGTGAGTGACGGTCATGGCAGGCTCCTTTTTTGATGAAATGATTAGACAGCATTTTATCTCGTCTGCCTAGAGCCAGCGTGACAGCATATGGGAATTTGGGCGGTTCTGGCCGAAATAGGCAGCGGCAGGTATTATTTATGTCTGGTTGCACGTATAGGCATGTTTGTGAAACTAGGAATAGTCGGCTCTCAAATAGTCTGTGGCGCGGTATAAGATCCGTTCGAACCAACGGGAATTGATCTTAACTTGCGCAATCATTTCAGTTTTGAAGCCTGATTTATTTCCCTTCAGACGCTCACAAGGGCGCGCCCTCTGGAATGCCCCCATTCGGTGGTCCATGATAAATGTTAATGCATAGTGGGATTTT